>Ga0255751_10000078_pt1 | contig 84273 bp, 120 predicted proteins | sample 071ome_20_FD_179951 | JGI IMG/M metagenome (GOLD analysis project Ga0255751, IMG submission 179951) | Coastal salt marsh microbial communities from the Groves Creek Marsh, Skidaway Island, Georgia - 071412BT metaG (version 2) | ecosystem: Environmental > Aquatic > Marine > Intertidal zone >... | reverse complement strand
GGTAAAACTGTGGCGATCTGTACCAATTCAAACTGTAAAAACAACTCCAACTCAAGAAAATTGGGTCAAAGAAATTTTTGGACTGAAGTTTTGTATTTCTTCGTTACAATATCTTGAAGGAGTTGATAAATGAGTAAGTGGAACCGCTGGAAATTGATCCACAAAGAAACCGGCATGACATTTAGACAATACTATAAGAGCGGGCTATTTCAGCATCGTGGTATTTCTTATAAAGAAAAGGATGAACTAATTCCTGTTTTACTTGACAGCGGGTATCCGGCATACTACAATACTCAGGCATATTATCCTTACCTGAATATGTTGGATGCTAAAGAATGGAAAGTTATTATGAAACCGGCATCGCCGGAAGGAGTTGATAAATGACTGATAAATCAGAATTCATAATCGACACTGGTAAAACCAGAACAGAACCAATTGATTATAGCTGGAGAAACCAACCCGGAGCGGGATGCCTCGGAGCTATTGATTGTAAAGAATGTGGATGTATCATGGCTGCTCAAAACAGTCATTGTTTCTGTATGGGTATTTATACCTGTCCAAGATGCGGTTATGAGTCAAAAGGGTGGATAGATTCGGAAACCTTTGAAAAAATCAAAACTGGATTTAAAGCTGTTGACTTTGCTCCAACAGGTGTTATGATAGACCTGCCAAGCGTATCACTAGCTCAATTAAAAGAGCTATCTCAAGAAGATAGAGCTAAAGTATTGCTACATTTTTGTCGAGGATGTAATCGTTACCTTGAAGAAGGGGAGATTTGTTACTGTGAGAAATATTAAATTTCGTGTGTGGTCTAAACTTCATAAGAAATGGTACACTAATACTATTTTAATAGCCTATGATGGTCTGTCATTTGCTCACTTTGTTAAAGTTGATGATGATGGAAAAGCTGTAGAACATAAGGTATTTAATGCGGAGAATTTAGACCTTGTAGTTCAACAATCAACGGGACTCACCGATCAGAATGGTCAGGAAATTTACGAGGGGGATATTCTCTCGTTTCCAAAAGATAGCATGGAAGACTACATCGTACATGCTGTTGTAAAATATGGCACTGGAGAATTTGATGGTGGGACTTACAAATATCCGGGGTTTTATCTTGAAAGCACAGGAGATGATGTTAATCTAAAAGAGGGAGACATTATGGAACCTTATGAGATAACAAACCTACATGATCCAAACTGGTATCACTACGAAGTGGTGGGTAATATATTTGAAGGAGTTGATAAACTTGGTTAGATTACAGTGGGAGGGTGATGGATAAAGACGCTAGACGTAGAATAAGAAGCAATGGGTGCTTCCATCCTAAGTCGGATGCCTGATGCGGGTTCGAGTCCCGCCCCTCTCTTTTTTTTGGAGAATAAAATGGACATTACAGAAATAAAACAAGCGTTTATAATCTTGTCTGCTTTGAAAGTAAAAGAAGTAGTTTTACCATATGATGAATACTATAAACTGCAAGACATGGTTAATCTTCATTCTGATGATGGTGGTTCGCATAACTTTCAAAGAAAATTTGACGAATTTCCAAGAATGTGTATTTATGGAATTGAGGTTAAATACGTATGAAATCGCATAAAGCAGACTTTAGATTGTACAAATTCAACGGAAATCTAGGGAGTTGATAAATGAGTTTAACTCAAATTGATCATGGTTTCTTGGGCGTAGAAATAAAAGTAGCCCCAGATGACAAGTATGAATATCTATGCACAAAAAATTACCATGATAATTCACACATGTTTATCAGAAGGAGCGGAGATTTGATAAATATATGGAATACACAGAAGGGCGAGTGGCATCCAAAAGATTTTTCTTTTAGAGAAATGAAGAACAAAGACCAGTTGGTTATTACAATCATTACATCAGATTTCTCGATTACGCTTCCGTCTAAAAATCAGGCTTATGCACATCTTAATAGGAACAATAATTAGGGGTTGACAAAATGAGTTCTGACGAACAAATCGAAAACGCAGTAGATCAAATAAGCAAATCATTTAATTTGACCGTTACTGAGAGAATCAATACTCAGCCAGAGTTTAGAAGAGAAATTCTAAGGCAGGTTATTGAATGTATCTCATCTGATGATCTTTTGATTGCTAAAAAAATGCTTGACCAAGTTGTTGAAGCTGATGAAGGAGTTGATAAATGACTGATAAATCAGAATTTATTAAAGCGGGTATATCATACAACGAATTATTAGAAGAACTACAAGATAAATTTAGCCTAAGTGATTGGTCCGCAAGACAGATCGTTTCGATTGTTGTTAATTGGCTGGAGGAAGTTAATGACTGATTGGAGAGATATTGTAGAATTTAATAGAGACTGCAATAAATGGGAAGCAATTCTCAAGGGTCATTGCTGTACCACAGAAGAACAGAAAGTTATTTCAGACTGTTTCACAAGAATGAAAGATAGATTTGAAACAACAAGGCTGCGAATGGCAGAGCTTAATACTACATTAGGAGTTGATAAATGACTGATAAATCAGAAAAAAAACCAGACGGATATATTGACATTCCCCATTTAAATGCTAAAATACCATTCTGGAATGTGCCGCCAGTAAGTCTAATGGATGTAAATCCTATCTATATTTCAAAAGAAGATAGGGAAAAACTATTAAAGTCAAGGGCAGATATGTACGATCATTGGAATGAGTGGGGTGGAAAATGAAAGACTTTAAAACAATACGAAGAGGGTCAGAATACATTTGTTTCTTTTGCGAAGATGAACTTTCTATTGGTGATTTTGTATATGGAAATCACACAGATCGAGATCCGGCCACTTGCCGTAGTTTTAAGAATCGTCGCGTTACTGACGAGCTATTGGGTATTTCTTTAGTGGATGTTGTTGTTATTGACATGACTAAAGAACATCTTAAAACCTATATTCCACAAGTATCAACAGGGATGAAGATCAATATTCTGTGGGAGGGAGAAATCAGGATGTATCTTAAACCACAAAGAATACCAAAAGGTCAGCCTTTATACGTTTCTAAAAAGGGCAAAGTTACTTGGAGAAAACACGGTCCTTGTATTGGAGAGGCGTCTTCTAATCAGGATGAAGATGGGTTTATAAAAATTAAAGTATTTATTCGATAGGAGTTGATAAATGAGAGATGGTCATAAATTAATTGAAAAAATGCGTGAGGAAAATAATCTAACTTTCTGGTCTACGCCTCACTTGGTATCGTACCTATTGAAGCAAGATCCAGAAAGAAGTGTTGTTTTATTTGACCCGCAAGTTGAAGAATATCCTTTTCAACTAAAAGGGTCTTTTTCTATTGCCGAAATAGAGGCTATGTTAATCTGTCAAGTCAATGACCGTGGATCAATGAGGGGTTGATAAATGAGTTCTGACGAACATAAACAAGATTGTCAAGATTGTAAACATTGTGTTGTAGTAGAAGATAGAAACTATGATTACACACCGTCTGCTAGTTGCTCAAAGGGTAATGAGGTTATAGAATTAGACATCAACGATTTTGCACCAAAAGAATATTGCAAAGATTTTGAAGAAGGCGAACCCACGTATTATTAGGAGTTGATAAATGACTGACAAGTCAGAATATGCACTAAAAGACATGACAATAAAAACAGCATTTGATGAAGAATATCCTACATCATTTTACTTTATCCCAAGTGGTTTTAAAGGCAGGACGATTCTTGTAACAGAAGATCCATACGAGGGTGCAATCTGTAAAACAATTAGTGATAAAGAAAAAGAAAAGTTGATGATACAATTAGGAGTTGATAAATGACTGACCATTGTACCGCTATATCATCAGTGGATCAGGATGGTTATGTTAAGGTTGTAGTTAATAAACTATATGGAAAAAGATATGAAATTTCGCAGAATCAGAGTTGATCCACAGCCCGGACAAAATTATCCACATCCACAAGGAACTGCGTGTATTGGTATCCATGCTCTAGAATCAGACAGGTGGATGACACTCGAAGAAATTATGCAGGCTCACCATAAATATTGTGAAGATCAAAATATAGGTGACGTTCCACCAACTTGGGGCGAGCTAATTAGAGATCTCGGACTCTTTATTTGTTTTCATATGGTAGAAGTGGATGCAGAAAGAAACAAGGCACTTGATGAACTTACTGAACAAGCACAAGAATTAAATATGGGATATTAGGAGTTGATAAATGAGTGATAAAACAAAATATCGAAGTAACTGGCGACCAGCAGCCATTCCATATTTGTATCCTCCATATCCCATACGGACACTATCAGAAGTTACTGACTGTGAACATAAAGATGCTCAATTTCAGGGTATGTATTCTCTAGTTGGTCACTACCATTGCCCTGATTGTAAATCAAGGTTCTGTCCACAAGAATTTCAAAAATATCGTGAAGGAGTTGATAAAGAGGAACTGTAATGGATAGAGGCGAACGCGAATATCAAGAAGCAGAAGAATATATGAACGAGTGCTATTCAATCCGTACTGATGAAATACAGCTTATGGTTGATTTCAGACAGGAGAAGCTGGATGAGATAGCTAAATTGTTTATCGAGAAAACCAAAAATAGAAACCCTCATCGTTGCAGAAAAAAGGGTGGATACAAGAAGTGGGAACATGAAATGATGGAACTTTGTGGGTATAAATATATCGAAGGGGAAGGATGGGTGACTATTGTATGAGAGAATTTAAATTTAGGGCTTGGCACAAAAGAAAAGCCTGTTGGATTTCCGACGAAGTGTGGCTAAATCATAATGGCATCTTAGACTGGTATGACACAAGTACATTCGACAGACCACACCTAAATAACGATGATGTTGTGACACAACAATACACCGGACTCAAAGATAAAAATGGTAAGGATATTTATGAAGGCGATTTGCTAACACATCGAAGTTTTACAACCATCTACCTTGTAGATTTTAATAATGAAAACTATGGGTATGTAATGGGATGGAATCTACTTGATTATGGCTATTTCAAAGATGGTATATTTAGTGAGTGTGAGAAAGTTGAATATTCAAATAGCAATACAGTAAATTATCCTGTATCTGAATACTACTACGGTCAATGCCCAACTAATAATGAAATCGACGGGCTTGATCCATACTACGAAGTAGTAGGAAATATCTTTGAAGGAGTTGATAAATGAGTGACAAGTCAGAAAAAAAACCAGACGGATATATTGACATTTTTAACTACAAGAAAGAAAAATCATGAATAGACGACACTTTTTACAACATGTTGGTGGACTTGCTTCTCTTGCTTCCACATCGCTTTCCTTTGGTCAAACCATTATTCAAAACTCATCTCAACTTCGTAATGACCGTAAGGGAGCGATTTTGATTTGGCTGGGAGGCGGTCCACCAACTATTGACATGTGGGATTTGAAACCCGGAACTAAAGAAGGCGGTCCTCATATGCCGATCAATACAGCAGGGGATTTCCAGATTAGTGAACTCATGCCCGAACTGGCAAAACTTGGAAAAGATTTCTCTGTTGTAAGAAGTATGTCCACTCGTGAAGCTGACCATATGCGAGGGACATACTATATGCATACAGGATTTAAGCCTAGTTCTACAGTTGCTCATCCATCTTTGGGATCTGTAGTATCTTATGAACTTGGCAGAAACAGGGAAGATCTTGAGATTCCGGCATTCTTTTCTGTAGGCACAGGAAGTGTTGGAGGCGGATTCTTAGGAACTGCTTACAATCCTTTTGTAGTAAATGCTAATGGTCAAATTAATAATTTGGGAGGAAATCTAAGCAGAGGTCGTCTAGAGTTCCTTTCTACTTTAGAGAAAGATTTTATTGATTCTAATCGTGGAGAACTTCCTACAGACCATAAGAAACTTTACGAGAAAACCATTAAACTAAATACTTCCCCGCAAATGAATGCGTTGAAAGTTAATATGGAGCCTCAAGAAGTAAGAAACGCATATGGAACTACTGGTTTTGGCAACAGTGCATTGATCGCTCGTCGTCTTCTACAGCAAGGAGTTCCATTTGTTGAGATTGGATTTGGAGGATGGGATCTTCATCAAACAACTCATGATACCCTTAGTACTAAACTTCCCGAATTAGATAAAGTAGTATCAACCCTTATTCTTGACCTAAAGAGGCTTGACATGTGGGATACAACTGCTATAGTAATGATGGGAGAGTTTGGTAGAACTCCGCGAATTAATCAGAATGCTGGTCGTGACCATTGGGCAGCGACATGGAGTGCATTCGTATCTGGAGGTCTATTCAAAGGCGGTCGAGCTATTGGTGCAACAACTGAGGATGGAAAGATGATTGATGGTCTAGCGTATACCGCAGAAGATCTCATGGCTAGTACAGTTGCAGCACTTGGTATTGATGTTAATACTATCTATACAAGTAAAAGAGGAAGACCTATGAAGATCGCAAATAGCGGAAAAATAATTGAGGGATTAGTATGACTCTAATATCTTTAGTTGTTCCAACTATATGTTATCTGATAACTGGTATATCTTTCTTTATGAAAAAGGACTATCCGCATGGACTGATATTCTCGTCTTATGCGGTTGCCAATTTTGGCTTCATTTGGTATGAAATCAGCAAAGGATCTTGATGTATGAATACTGTGGAACTTATTGGTTATTATGGATCTGACGAAGTAATCGCCTGCTCAGCATGGACATCTACAAGCCGCGAACTAACGGACGATAAGCGTCAGCGAGTTGGTAAACTTATAGACATGTTATGGAGTAACGGTCATGAAACCCCGTTTGAAAAAGGAGTTGTTCATTTTTTGGTTAATACAGATATCGCTAGTCACATTCATCTTCTTAAACATCGTATTAGCAGTCTTAACGCCGAGTCTGCTAGATATAAGGAATTGAAGGAAGATAAGTATTACCTGCCGGAAGATTGGAAAGATATTAAAGTTGCGGCTGGAACTCAACTTGACCCCAATAATATTAACAGCAAACACCCCGGCACTGGTAGTCTTACTTGGGCTAAATTGCTAGAGTTTTATACCGATATGGGGAATTTGCTATACCATCAGTGTTTGGAACAAACTGAACCAGTATTGGGACGCAAGCGAGCAAAAGAGTCAGCACGATTCTTCAAGACTTACAATAGTCAGATTCAAGCTGATGTAATGTTTAACATGAGATCCTTTGCCAACTTCCAGAAACTTCGTAATTCTGAACATGCTCAACTTGAAATCCGCGAAATTGCTGCTATGATGTTGGAGCAGGTACAAAACATTGAAGGAAATCCGTTTAAGTTTACTTTGGAATCAATCAGGAAGGAAAAAGATAATGGCTAAATCGAGAAGTTTATCAAAGAAACGTCATGAAGTTGGTCGAACTATTGCAGGACCATCACCCTTTGGTTCTCATGCAGAAATGGTGGTAGATCATTTAAGTTTAGGCTTGACATTGGACGATAATCAGGTATTATGCAAGGATGGCGATAGACATTACATAACCACAAGGGACCGACTCGATAATGGACTTGCCGATCCCCGTCGCTATTCAGGAAAGAAAGTAGAAATAAATGTACAACTACAGAGCGAGAGTTGATAAATTTGTAGATGGTGATACAATCGACTTTACTGTTGATCTAGGATTTGGAATCACTATGAAGTTGCGTGGCAGGTTAATCAATGTTGATACACCTGAACGTGGACATCCAGACTGGTCTAAAGCAACAGATGAATGTAGAAGGCTAGTGAGGACAGTTGCCGACATTATAAATGAATCTAATTTAGATAATGAAGAATGGTGGGTTACTATCAATACTACCAAGACAGAAAAGTATGGACGATGGTTGGTTAATATTGTTGGAGTAAACGATAAGCTCGCAGAAATTTGGCCTTATGATAGATAGGAAATAAAAATGAACTATAGAAAATCAGCACTGTTTGCAATGGCAATGAAGGCACAGACAGATAAAGCTGAGGCGTTAGCTAGCCTTGCTGTTTTATTGGACCATCCTGCTGGAATTGGAGATCATTCAACAAAAGATCTTCATGAAAATTTACACAGTGCATTGTCTAAACTAGCAGATGCAGATGATAGATTGCAGGCATTAAACAGATATTTTCCAGAACTTGAAGATTTTCCTCCAGCCAACACTTGAAAATAACGATAAGGAGTGTACAATGAAATTCATTGATCCAATTCCGCCACAAGTAGATGCATGTGATTACTGCGGCACTTTTCGTCGAATTTTATTTGCAATGGGAAACAGTATGGAAGAATATAAAAATGTTTGTCATGACTGTATTATGGACGCGGTTGAAGAAGATGAATGCTATAGTTACTATCCTTATACGCTATCAGATGTGGAATGGTGGGAAGAAATTGAGGCAAACTATTCTCAATACGACAAGGATGTTTTAGAGGGTTTTGAATGGGAATGGTTAAGTGGTGAGGAATTTTGATTTTATTAATCTTTGGAGGTATTTTATGAAGAAACTTATTACTGCTACGATTTTGCTGTTTAGTTCATGTAGTTTTCTTGCAGCAGACGACTGCTGCGTTCCAAGAAGTGTAGTACAGGGACGTACAATGCATTTCCATTATGTTACCCCGTGTGAGGTATTGCGTGGAACTGCGTGTTATATTGGAGGGGTGGGACATCGCGTATTGCATGGAGTTGGTGCAGTTATTGCCGCACCATTTACAACGCCATACAATGTTCCAGTATACAGAAAAACATATCGTTATGTTCCGCCAAGATGTATTCCGGGCAGAATGTATGAGGTACAGCAAGTTCTTCCAGCCCCTGTCCCGCCAGCATCAGAATACGATCCGGTTCCAGTTCCATCTCCAGATCCTATTTCGACGCCAACAGCATATTTGCTAAAGTCCTGATTCTGTAAGAATTTTCCCATCATTCCCCTTGACTCTCTGGTAGGTTATGCTAAACTTAGTCTATCAGAGAGTTTTTTATTCTCTTAGCTCAGTTGGTAGAGCAACGGACTTTTAATCCGTAGGTCGTGGGTTCGAGTCTCACAGGGAACACTAATTTTTTTTATTACCTGTTAAGGAATTTAAAATGAATTTAGAAGATCATCTGAGTATTCTTTACAGAGAAAATTTTCAACTTGCCAAGAAAGAATTTGAAAACGAAAACGCTCTTGGCACTCGATGCAGAGAAGCATATCATGCGTATGCTATGGAATGGACTCTTGAAGATGCAGAAAAACTGATTTCTGATTTTCTTGAAGAAAAGTTTCAAGACATCTATTGACAATGCCGATAATCATCGTACAATCAAGCCGTACAAACAACCAACCACTTTTTTGAAGGACGATTGACATGAAGATTGAAAATGCACCACAGGACGTTACTGTTCACGGCGACTTTGCCACATCTGACTTTGCAGTTGGCGATCTCGCATTCATTGTAGACATGTTTGCTGATAAGGTTTATTCGCACAAAGAACGTGCTGTTATCCGCGAACTGGCTTGTAATGCTCATGACTCACATGTTATGGCAGGTACTACAGACATTCCATTTGATGTGCATCTGCCAACATCACTTGAGCCATTCTTTTCTATCCGCGATTATGGAACAGGTCTTGATGATTGTGAAGTCCGCACTATCTTTGCTGGTATTGGAATCTCCACAAAGCGTGATTCTAATGAAGTGATTGGATGTTTTGGTATTGGATCTCTATCTCCATACAGCATGACTGATAGTTTTACCGTTAAAAGTTACAAGGATGGCATTTGCCGTACCTACAATTGTTATCGTGATGAGGCTCGCAAGCCGGTCGTTGCTCTGTTAGCAGAATGTGAAACAGACGAGGCTAATGGTCTTGAAGTTAGTCTGTCTGTGAATGGCAGGGTTTGTCAGTTCGAGGCTGAAGCAGAGAACGTCTTTCGCTTTTGGCAGGGAACTATTCCAAATATTAATAACGTGCATGTTGTTTCACGATGCAAGCAGCAACGTGATGCTTATATCTTCCAGTCAGATGATTTTGGCCTGACTGGCGGCTATGGCGATATGTATGCAATTATGGGTAATATTTCTTACAGAATTCCTTATGAATTGTGCGACATCCACGCTGGTGGGTACTTAAAGTTTGAACTTGGCGAATTAGATTTTGATACTGCTCGTGAAAATCTGTCAATGACAGATAAGGTCAGGGCTGCTGTTAAGGCAAAATTTGAACTTGTTAGAGCACAACTTCATGATCTGGTAACGCAGAAGATTGAAGCTGAGCCTACTCCATTCAAGCGAGCGATCATGTCTCAACGTTTGAACTCTGGGAGTATTGGCAACAATGCTAAGATTAGGATGGCGGATTATACGCTGCCACCTACATCAGAAGCTATGGAAGTATTCACGACTAATCATCGTCGTACTACAGAGAAGATCGAAACAACAAATCTTCCTCTTGGTAATAATGTTGAATACTATGAATATAAGCCTCGTATGACTCAGCGTGTGAGGAATTATGTTAAGGATACAGGATGTAAAGTAGTTCTGCTGACTCCGCAGCAGATTTCTGAGTGTAAGATTGACACTGATGTTTTGCTGGATCTTGATGACCTGCCAAAAATTGAACGTTCCTACGTCCGTAGCAGCGGTCCTGTAGTTAAGACATTTGCATTTAGCTATAGCGAACGTTGTCATGGTAAGAAGTCTGATCACTGGAATGCTATTGATGTTGATACAGAATCTGAAGAACTCGTATACGTTGAGATCAATCGTTGGGAAATTCAGAGCTACAGCGTCATTAGCAGAGATGCATGGCAGCTTAATGACTCTATCAAGACATTGAAAGCGAACGGAATCAACGTGCCAACAGTACATGGATTGAAGTCCGCTTACATTAAAGGCAAGGCATTCTCTTCAAGTAACTGGATTCATATTGACGACTACGTTAAGCGTGAAGTAGCAAAAAATGCTCCTAATGGGGTATACATCTACAGCAGTACTGACTTTGACAGGATGCAAGAACTTCACAATAAAATTGAGAGTCCAGAGTTGACAGAGTGGAAAGAGTATGTTAATATGATTCCTGAGAGGAACATCGCCACCATCGCTAAGAGAATTGGTATCGAAGTTAAGGAAGATACAATCTTCCAAGAATGGATGGATGCTTTTTTCAAGAAGTATCCGCTGGTTCAATTGGTTGATTCCTACAAGATTGGCAGGAATCCGGAAGCATTCGCACCCTATATTGGAGGTACTGTACGATGACAACAATGGTAAGAACCCCACGACCTATTCCAGTAAAGGAAGAAGTTATGCCTCAAAAGAAATCTCCAAGTATCCCAGAAGAACTTCTATTGGAGTTCGTTGGTAATATTCCGAACCTTTTCAAAATTGACCAGCATCATATCTGGAATAATCGCTATCGAATTAACGTATGGACGCAAGAATGGGCTGAAGGTCGTTTTTGCCCAACAAATAGAATCGCCAAGTCTTTCTATCTTTTATATGAAGATGGGAAAATTTTTGACAAAACTATCAAGAAGCGTATTGACATTGACGATAAGTAAGTTATAATGAACTGGTATCTTATTTTCACTTTGACAGGAGTTTTGAATTATGTTGACGCACATTAAGAGTAATGACAATCATTGGACTGTAGTTTTAAATGGTCAGCCACACCAGTTTGACCATACACATCCTCACTACACAGATCTTGTATCATGCGTTCATTCAGATGATTCAGATAAGTTTGTAGAACTGCTCCAATCTGGCAATGAAATTGAGGATTGGTCAGAGGGCGACTTTGAGTTTCGCAATGGCTTCTTGTATTTTGAAGATGAGCAGATTGCTACTCAGCCAACTAATCGTATCGTAGAATTAATTCGTCAAGGATTTCCCCACCAGCCCATGCTTAACTATCTAACAAATCTTTATGATAATGTTAGTGAGCGTGCTGTTCAAGAATCTTATACTTGGTCGAGCCATAAGGGTTTGCCAATTACTGACGACGGTATGATGGTAGGCTACAAGGGTGTACGTGCTCATGCTGGCGATCCCATCACTGTTAAGAACGGTGAAGTTAAAGAAGGTGATCTCGTAGACATCTACACTGGCAAGACATTCCGTAATAATGTCGGAGATAAGTGCGTTATGAAACGCCGCCAAGTTTGTGACGATCATACTAAGGGATGCGATTCTGGTCTGCACGTTGGTACTTATGAGTACGCATCAGATTGGGCTGGTCCAACTGGTGTAGTTGTTCTGGTTAAATTTAATCCAAAGGATATTGTAAGCGTTCCATCTGACTGTGAATGTCAGAAGATGCGAGTTAGTGAGTATGAAGTTATCGCCATTGCTCGTGAGCAGCTTCAAGAAGCCGTATACGAGTATGAGGACGATGGAGAAACATACGATTATGATGATACAGCAGAGACAGAGGAAGATTACTATGAAGAAGATGTGAACTTCTAATCGTGGTTGGTTAGACGAGATCGAAAGTCGGATGCCTTGAGCTATTAGACAGATGGACAACACTAGACTCGCGGGTGAAAATCCCGCTCGATCTCTTTCTTATTTTCTTAGGAGATAATTATAATGAGCACAGAAATTGATTGGGAGCGAGAGCAGGTAATTAAGGCAATTGACTTTTTAGAAAACCAATTAAGAAATACCAGCGATCATTTTCAAAAAAAGGAAGTCATTCAAAATATTGGCAATCTGAAGAAAAGACTTCTCGAACTAACTGCAAAAGTATTTAACTGACTATATACAATAAGGAAGCCATGCTGTTCCTACTAAGAGTTCGCATCCTTCAAAGCGGATGGGCTAGGAATCATCAGGACACTAACCACTACAACGGGGATGTAGCTCAGTGGTAAGAGTAGTGTTCTTATAAAGCATTGGTCGTGGGTTCGATTCCCACCATCCCTACTTACGCTCGTGTAGCATAACGGATAATGCAGCAGGTTTCTACCCTGCGGATTGTGGGTTCGAATCCTACCGCGAGCATTAACTCGACATGGCGGAATAGGCAGACGCACCGGACTTAAAATCCGGTTCCTGTAGTGGGAGTGAGGGTTCAAGTCCCTCTGTCGAGATTTTTCTTCAAGAACCTATTGACATAAGCCGATAGTATGTTATAATCAAGACATACTCATTGGCTTTCTTTTTTTGGAGGTGAACTATGAACATTTTTGTACTCTCTTATGACCCCGTAGAAGCGGCAGAGATGCACTGTGACAAGCACTGCGTAAAGATGGTGGTAGAACTATATCAGCAGCTTGGATCGGCTCTACGGCGACATGGTGCGACTGACAGCCAAATGCCACTCACTCAGTCAGGCAAGCCACTTCGCGGCGGCTATCATCACCATCCTTGCACTCAATGGTGCGGTGATTCACGCAGCAATTTTGAATGGGCGGCGTGTCACGCCATTGCCTTAGCAGAAGAATATACTGAGCGATACGGCAAGGAACATGCTTGTAGTGCCGGTATACGGCAGATGGCAACGATGTCCGACATGATTCCAGAAGGCAATATGACTCCTTTTGCTCAAGCCATGCCAGATGAATATCGCAACGCCTCAGCAGTTGTTGCATATCGTGACTACTATTTTTACGATAAACGAGAAAACATTCAATGCGAATGGAACAAGAGACGACCTGCACCAGACTGGTGGAACTCAATGTTAGTTATGTTGGATTAACGGACGCACTATTAACGATTTTGTTTTTGGAAAGCAAGATGAATGAAACTTTGGAGACTGTGGTGCAAGGCAGTTGGTGAAAAATCTGGAAATAATAACAGTGAAAGCGATGTCATTGCATTCATCAGGACGATACTTATATTGCAAGCGGTTATCACTAACTTTTTTATTACACTAAATATTCTAAGGAGATGGTATGAGTGATAGATTTGAACTGGAAACGGAACTAAATAGAATATTGGCAACTATAGATGATCTACGACTTGTTGCTAAAAATCCCGATCCTGATTTAATCATAGCTATTGCCAATTTGCTAGATAGAAAATACGAGGCAATATTTGATTGTTTTTGCAGGACATTTAAGCTGGATGACTATGCTGAAGAAAGGACTGAAGAAGCAGTAAATAAAACTTTTAGAGACCTGCAAAGAACTAAGAAAGTATTAAAGGAGCTTTGGACAGTAGGCCAGTTTATTCCTGAGCCATTAGCACAACAAATTGAGGAGATTCTAAATGACGCTTGAAGAACTAAAAGATTACTTGATTTCTGAAATCGAAACACTTGAAGAACAAAACGAAAGTTCTCGTAAGCACGAGGATTGGATCACTCTTGTTAAGGGTGAAACTGTTCAATGGCATTGTAAGTTTATCTTAGAATTGCTTGAAAAAGGAATGGAGTGATTTATGTACTGCATTGGAAATTGTTACTGCTGGGCCTTGATACTTAGATTATTTTATGGAGGCAAGATCTTTGTTTACAGTAGTGAACTTGGACCAAAGGGCAAAGATATCAAGCATTACATGCTAAGAGATAGGAATGGGAAGATTCGACATTTTAAGAGAGTGTTTGATATTTTTCCACCACCATTATGCTTCCTATGTTTTATAGGAAAAATCGAGTCATCAGGTAAAAGAAGGAGGGTAGCATGAGTCGCAGGTTTGACCATAGAGATGTAAATACTTTCAAGAAGGATATTTACTTTAGCACGCAGATAGAAAAGTATTTCTTTAATAAGTGGATGGATATATGTCAACCACTTGACTATATCAATGTAACTAATCCCAGAGACAATGGAGTAGATAATGAAGGTGCGTTTATTGCTAAAGGAAATACTGCTGGTGCTGACTACATGGTTGACCTGTCCTATCATTCATTGGATATTTCTGACATGCCTTTAGAAATTAAATGGGTTCCAACATTTGGAAAACTCACCCTAAAGGTTGCAGATCTAAAATCATATATTAAGGAAAATGCCGGAATCTTATTTATCTATCCGTCAGAAAAAACGATGGACTTGAAAAAGCCTAAAGATTATAACTTGACAAGACATATTGCTAAGATAGAATCTATATCAGATATTCTAAGATGGAGCCTAATGTCTCCCGGACAAGTACGATATTTTTTGGAATATGCTGAAGACAACAACAAGATTGAGTCGATATATTACATGGGAAATAAACCCGGAATCATTCTGAAGCAAGAAAGGTTTATTGACTGGTTCACAGAGGAGAAGTGGTCATAGCTAATTCATGGAGTATACTTTGCTGGAGGGTCATCTTTTAACCATTCAGTGGAGCACAAGTCATGAAGTTTTTCCTGCACTTGGGATTCATCTTGTGGATTACTTTTGTTGGCATATTTGATACGGTAATTACGTACTTAACAAGAAGTACAATTGTAGTTTTAGAAAAAAATCCAATATCACTATTCCTCATTACCACATTTGGATTAAGTTTTTTCCTGTCAATTAAATTGATACTAACATGCTTAGTAGCCTGCCTTTTGTTTTACATGGCTCTTGCCAGAAAAAATAAGCCTTGGCTTCCTAAAAAGGTTTTAAGCTACATTGATATAATAATTATAATAATATTCATATTCCAGACATGGCTGTTCTATTATCTAAATTGGAGCGGTGGAGAGTTATTTGAAATTGATTCTGTTGTTTGGAGAATGTTTATTGATTTCTGGAAAGATTTAATAAAATGATCAAAACAATAATTGATGAGTTTATATTAAAAACTTCTGATGACAAATTAACAGTTCAAGGACCAAGTGGAAAAAGCAAACAGATTCCTATTGACAAGTTCTTAGAAAGTGGTATGATCATACTTCCAAAGAAGCTGTATGATAAAATTAGGACAAACTTAAAAGCAGCAAATCAATACGATAAATTTATGGATAAAATATATGACAGTTATCAGTGAAAAATCTTGGATCGTTACTTATAAATATTTAATGGGAAAGATTAATTATACTCAACTACATTTCCTTCTAACAATGGAAGGATTAACTGAAGATGAAATGGACGAGATTGTAGAAAAAGCCGCTTTGTACTACTCTCATGCTATGAAAATAAGAGTGATAGGATCTTGGATAATTCTATCCTTAATAGCATTTGGATCACTCGCGATTGGCTACGTATTTCTTTAAGGGGTAAATTACTATGGTTGTCTATGTTTTAGTTGAATATATGATGCCCGATGCTAAGAAGGATGGATCTGTGGCCCTTCTTGGCGTTTTTGATAATGAGGAACTGGCAGAACAGCATAGAGAAGAATTGACAAATGATGAAGATGAAGATATCGTTTTCTATGAGATACTTGAATATCAGATGAATATTTTACAAGAACCAGAAGAAGAACAAGATATATCAGATGATCTTCAAGAACTAATGAAGAAAGAGATTATTGATTATACTATTGGTGAAGACGGTGAGTTTTATTTTCATCTAACAGATAAGGGAAAAGAAATTGTTAGAGGAAAAAGAGATACGGAGGATTAATTAATACCTTGTGGTGTAATCGGTAGCACAGCAGATTTTGGTTCTGCTAGTTGGGGTTCAAGTCCCTGCGAGGTAATGTAATGCCGGAGTGGTGAAATGGCAGACACGCTAGATTTAGGATCTAGTGCCGCAAGGCGTGCAGGTTCAAGTCCTGTCTCCGGTAATCCGAAATAGCTCAATGGTAGAGCAATCGGCTGTTAACCGATGGGTTATAGGTTCGAGTCCTATTTTCGGAGCTTCCGGTTCGCCGGAATAAACATGTAGACGTTGTTAGTGAAACAACACAGGACGCGAGTTCGATTCTCGCCGCCTCCACCAGAAGCACACTAGGATGTTGAATACGGTCTATGTGAGGTTCAAATCCTCCTAGATGTAACCACGTACTCAAAGCATCTAGTTGACGGACTACTTATGACGGTAAGATAGTGTGTTTCTGACGGGGGCGTAATGGTATCGACTGGTTGCGTAGGTGATGACTGCATGTGCTGGTTTGTCGAAGGGCCAGCTAAAAAATCGACAGACAATAACTGCAAAACCTAGTTTTGCGTTGGCTGCTTAGGCAGTCACGGGGGGTTGCCCGCCCTTGCTATCCAAACGGGCATTTTTTCCTTTCACTGGAGATTATAGCTATGGAAGAATATATTAAAATCCAAAAGGAAGCAACTAAGTGGGATAAAATTTTCTTCAGAGAAGCAATTCTTTGGAGTTTTAACAGTCATGATAGTCAAACTAAATGTGGATGCGTCCTTGTAAAAGATAAAACTTCATTATCTACAGGATATAATGGATTCATCAGGGATATTGATGATACTATACTACCAAGGGTTAGACCTCAAAAATATCCTTTCATGATTCACGCAGAGGCTAATGCTATTTACAATTGTTCAAGACTTGGTAGAAGTACTCTAGGAGCTACAGCATATATAACAGCAATACCATGTCTTGACTGTCTGCAAATGATATATCAATGCGGAATAAGTGAAATCAAATTCACAGATGCATCAAATCCTAAAATGGATATCTATTCTGAAAATTATTCGCAGATTTTAAGGCTAATCAAGGATAAAATATCTATAGTCTACATACCTAAAAAGTATGTTTTATTCGTTAGGGATATGGATGGAGATAAAGATGTTCAGGATCAGCAAAGATAAGACAAAAGTTCTTGATCATGAGAATAGAGTTGTTGGATGGATTAATAATGAAAGATTTATTCAATATGGATGCGACCCGCTTTATAGGACTGGTCTAAGTCCTGCGGATCTAGAGAAGATATCAGAGCTTATGCAAAGGAATAACGTGGGAACTTTTAGATGAAAACTCTAATTTTAAATGCCAATGCTCGGCCATTGTCTGTTGTATCAGGCAGAAGGGCCGTAATGTTGGATCTTAATAATTCCAATGTTACGGCTCTTTCTTATTATATTAACAGTATTACAACGATTAATGGCTCAATGCCAATTCCGGCGGTGATGATATATTCTAAGTACATTGTCATTAATAAAAAAACAGTTCCTACCAAAAGATCTATTAGACTTAGAGACAACAATAAGTGCGGCTATTGTGGAGTGAATTTATCTCCAGAAACATTTACGATAGATCATATTATTCCTGTTAGCAAGTTCCCAAATAAGGCAGCGGCAAACACTTGGGAAAATCAAGTATCATGCTGTAGAAAATGCAATACATCTAAGGGCGATAAAACCTTAGAGCAGGCACGCATGACTTTGCTAGTCAAGCCAAAACCATTTAGCAAAATGATCTTATGCGAATCCGTCCCGCATGAATGGTCCAAGTACATACAATGAATTTCATGGCGTATACTATAAGACAGGCTTTGATCTTGTGTTTTGCCTATACAGAAAAGTTGAGGGAGACTTGCCATGAAAAATTTTACACTGGGATTTCTATTGTCTGGATGCATTTGTTTAATTAGCTATATTGTCTGGGAAAATCATAGACATGTACCTGTAATTATTAAGCAGGTTCCTGTTCCAGTTGCTGTCCCACTGCAACAATCCTCACCATTCCCACCAAACTCAAACCTCGCCTTAATTCTGGAGAAAAACAATGATAACATTTGATTTTGGCAGAAGATCTTTCTTAAAGATTGGATCTATAAGTACAGCAATGTCAATAGCTGGATTTACAGACGCAGCCTTTCATCAGGATACAAATAGTAAGTCAGTGATCTGGATATGGCTTGGTGGAGGCCCAGCACAATTTGAAACATTCCATGCACCAACAGATACAGTTCCTGCCGAATGGCGACCTGTTGATGGATCTAATTATTGTGCATCAACTAACATTAATCTTGGTGCCAACTGGACAGAACTTGCTAAACATACAAGTAAGTTGAATGTCGTCAATTCATTTAGTCATGGAGACTCTGCTCATCTACAGGCTACTCACTTTATGATGACTGGACATTATAATAAAGAAAGAACACAAACCGCTATATCTAAAATGCCTTCATTTGGATCATTAGTTTCTGCTATTTACGGAGCTAATCATCCCGCCAATGGTATGCCATGTTATGTGAAACAAGGCAAAATTGATGGTGAAGATCCAGCATGGCTTGGTGGAGCTTATAAGCCTTTTGATCCATCAGCAAAGGATAATCTCTCTCCAAGAATTGAGATGGAGAGATTTAATAATAGACGAGAACTTCTAAATAGCATTGACAGTCTTGGTCAAAAAATCAATAGTAGATCAGCAAAATCTGTTGGATTTTATAAAGATCAAGCCTATAATGTTATATTAGGATCTGCAAAAGATGCATTTGATCTCAAGCAAGAATCTGATGACACTAGGAAAATCTATGGTTCAGAAAAAGCTAATGATATTGGCGAACAAATGATTTTAGCCAGAAGATTAGTTGAAAATGGAACCAAGTTTGTTACAATACACTATGGCGGATGGGATATGCATAACAATATCTCAGATGGCATTAAAAAGAGAGTACCTCCAATTGATAAAGCAATCTCTGGTCTTTTACAAGATTTGTGGGATCGTGGAATTAATGAAGAGGTATTAGTTGTTGTTACTGGAGAATTTGGAAGAACTAAGATCAATGCAACAGCAGGTCGTGACCATTGGCCTTCTATTACTCCGTTAATGATGGCTGGAGGCAAATACCAATCAGGAAGAACTATTGGCGAAGCCGATAGATCATATGTACCTAAGAGTGATAAGTTTGGACCGTTAGATTTACAGGCTACAATTTTTGACCACATGTTAATTGATGGAAGGCAGCAGCGATTTGATATGGCTGGTCGTCCAAGATATTTACTTGATGGCGAAGCTAAAATCATTTTATCGTAGGAGATTTTATGTTTAATGCTCATATTGGAAGACGTAGTTTATTTAAGGCTGGATTACTTAGTTTTATGGCTCCAAAGTTATTTGGGGATATTAAAAACTTTGAAAGCGTAGAAGGTCCAGCTAAGAGCGTAATCTTTATTTACCTTCCCGGAGGTATGGCTGCACAGGAGAGTTTTGACCCTAAGCCACTAGCACCTGTTGAATATAGAGGCCAAATGGCAAGTATTCAAACTAATGTTGCTGGAACTTTTCTTAATGAGAAGTTAGTTAAGACCGCTGGCGTTGCCGATAAGCTAACAATCATACGTAGTATGACTCATGGAGAGGCCGCACACGAGCGAGGAACGCATAATGTCTTTACTGGTTATAGACCAAGCCCAGCACTAAACTATCCGTCTATAGGGGCTGTGGTGACTCATGAGTTTGGTTCTAGAAATAACCTTCCGGCTTATATCTGCATTCCTAATCTGCCTAATGAATTTGCTGGAACTGGATATCTTAGCAGTTCTTATGGACCATTTAGCTTAGGCTCTGATCCAGCAAGAGATGACTTTAAGGTTAGAGACTTGGCAAGCGAAATTGGTCAGGCAAGATTTGCAAGACGACGTAGCACGTTAGATCTTGTAAATAAAAGTTTCATAGAAAAAGCTAAAGATGCAGATAATGTCAAGGCTATGAATACATTTTATGATAAAGCCTATGATCTTATCTCTAGCACAGAAGCACAGGAAGCCTTTAAATTAGAAAAAGAATCTCCTGAAGTCAGAGAGAGATATGGTAAGAACACTGCTGGAGCACGCATGTTGCTATCACGCAGACTCGTAGAAGCTGGAGCAAGATTTGTCACGATGACTTATGGCGGATGGGATATGCACGATAATATCGCCAATGGAATTAATAGTCAAATGCCAGCGTTCGATCAGGGTTTTGCTGCCCTAATTTCTGATCTATCAGAAAGAGGATTGCTTGACTCTACTTTAGTTTGTGTTGTTTCTGAATTTGGTAGAACACCTAAGATTAACAATACATCAGGAAGAGACCATTGGCCGCGAGTATTTAGCTCTGTATTAGCTGGTGGCGGAATCAAGGGTGGAATTACTTATGGAACATCTGATGCTACAGGATCTGAACCAGATCAAAATCCTGTAGAAATTCCTCATTGGGCAGGCACTATCTATCATCAAATGGGAATTAATCCAGACAAGGAATTAATGGCTCCGGGTGATAGACCAATTGAGATTGTTGACTTTGCTGAAGTTATTAAAGACATTATTGCTTAGGAGTTTTTAATGCTATACGAACGGTTACATCTAGCACTGCTAGAAGCGAGGGCTGCACAAAAAGTTACTGATTACTGGACTAAATTACTACCTAGTCCTCCGTCTGATACGAGCGAACAAACTAAACGTGAGCTAAGTCAAGTTAAGAAGATGGCGAACAATAGATCTCCAGAAGAATTAGAGTTAGTTAAAAGGATTGATGATGATCCTGCGGCAACTCTACGAGATGTTGTTAAGAAGCACGGACTGGAATATCCAAAAGCTGAATTTGATAAGGCATATAAGGTATTACAGCCTATTCTTTTAAAGCTAAAACGTCATTTTAAAAGGCCAAGACCATATGCTCTTGATAAATCAATCAAGTATGTACCATCAAAAACACATAAGTATATGGCTTATCCATCAGGACATGTAGCCTTTGCAGCATTGGCGGAAAAGATTCTATCAATGAAGTATCCGTCACATTCTGCTGAATTTAAATCTGCATTAAAAGATGTTGGCAGGGCGAGGATGCTAATGGGAGTTCATTATCCAAGTGATAACACGGCAGGTGAAAAATTAGTAGATAAACTTTGGCCCACTCTAAAAAAGGAACTCACATGAGAGCAGAAGACATAGATTATATTGTAGCATCAAAATCAGATGCAACATCAAATGATGACGTTAAGCAAGTAATTTTTGAAGACGCCTTTATGGCAGCAAGAGAATGTTATGGCAGATTAACATCTTATCACTGCCAGACTATGACGTACAATGAACTCTACTTTAGGTTCAATCGTTATATTAAGACTAAGGCAAATTTCACTAATCGTCCCGCCGGATTTATTCCTTCAGTTATCTGGTGGTGGATCGCTAAGGCTATTATCAACTGGATTATTAGCAGGATTATTGATCATATCATGAAACATGACCGAGAGTAGCTAAAAAACTGGATGAAGAATGAACTTTCTTCAATGGAATAAATACCGTCTGCACATCTAATTTGTCGCAGACGGTTTTTTCTTGGATATTGTAATTGTCTGGCGGTCTATCTCCGCTATTAAAGAACATAAACTTATAATTCTTGTTGTATTCAAAAATTGTTTCTTCTACTATTTTAGCAATAGTATTCGAAACGGAGCGATCCTTGTCAATCGACACATATACTGCATCAATAGATTTTATATTTTTCATAATATCATATCTATGATTCTCGTCCATAAATTTATTAGAGCCTTTTATCTGCACTTGAAGATCATTATTTACAATACAATTTAAAAAATCACACTGTTTTTTGGCGGCATTAATATATTCTAAATGACCACGATGTAGCGGATTAAAATATCCAGAAACTATACCAATTCTGTACATTAAACTTCTACTCCAGATATTCCCAAGTCTCTTTCTATTGGATAAGCATATGCTGTTATTGTGCCGTCAGGCTTTTTATCATTCACAAGAACTCTCGGACCAACAGGAAGTCCCATGACTAGCTGATCATAAAATATACCGGCTTCGCTTAACTGACGCTCTAGCGAGCTTCTAACACCTTCAGGTCTAGCGGTAGTAAGTACGATATAATAGTCTTTAGCACGCCATTCTAAAAATTTTTCATGCACTCCATAAATAACTTCTAGTTGCTCAGTTATCATTCTGCATAAATTTTTCTTATGAATGACAAGAGTTCCATCAATATCTAAAAAAATAGTTTTTCTTCTAATTCTTTCTTGTGTTTCTGTATTACTCATTTATAATTTTAGATCCTTCAAAGTCAATGTTAAAATCCACGTAATTTTGTTTATATTTTCTCCTAAACTCTTTCTTATTCACTTTATCAGATAATATGCCAAATATGAAACCTGCACCGCCAGATCCTAATAATTTTCCGCCAATCATACCATCTTCCGATAACTGTGAATAAAAATTGTTTATGCGGTCATTACTTATTAAGTTAGATATCTGTTTTTTATAGTTCCAAGATTTGTCGAGGAGCGATGCAATATTTTCAATGTTAGCCTCTTGAAATTGTTCATAAGCCAAATGTGATAATTCTTTAATCTTGTGCTTATGCTCTTGGGAAGAATTAATATTGTAAGATTTAGCAATTTTAAAAGAATGCCTTGTGCTGCCCGTATAAATTAGGATTGATCTTTCTAAGAAATTTTTCAAAAAATGCTCACAGATAGGCAATGGCTTGACATGAAAAAAGCCATTTTTTTCAATAGATATTGAGTTAATACCTCCATATGCAGACCAAATTTGATCCTGAATACCTCCAGTCTCCATCAGTATATTCCGTTCAACATTTATTGCTTGTTGGGATAGTTCTTTTTTAGTGACATATTTATTACTCAGTCTATGCAAGCAGTTTAATAAGCCAACAACAAATGCAGACGAAGATCCAGTTCCAGTTTGAGCCGGAAGATCCGCATTATGAGATAGCTCTATGCCATATCTGATAGATAAAAAGTCTAGACAGCCCCTAACTCCGTCATGGTTGATTTTTGAATTATTATTTACAATTTCAGTTTTTGAATATGATAATTTACTTTTGTAATCAAATATGGATGGAGTTTTTCTTACAGAAAGGTAGCAGTATTTATTAATAGCGAATCCGATTAATAAGGATTCGTGCTTAGAGAAATACGATTCATAATCGGTAGATCCTCCAAATAAAGATATTCTAAAAGGCGTTCTACTGATAATCATAATCAATAATTTCTACAACGAAGTTCGTCAGACTTTGACATTAATCTATAAAAGTTGACCATTTGATTAACGCCAAACCTCAAACTAACTGATGGTTTCCATCCTAAAGAGTACAGCTTTTGGCTACTAACTAAATAATCTCTTTTATCTGGATCGGTACGATTATCTTGAGTTACAAAATCTGAGCCAACAATTGAACATATTTCCTTAACTAAATTTTCTTTAGTTGTATTTAAAGAATCATTTCCTAAATTAAAAACTCCATGTATGTCTTCACTCTTTTTATATGTTATTTTATCAATAATAAAGTTAAAAGCTGAAACTATGTCATCTACATGAATATAGTTTCTCCTGAAGTGACCATCAAACAAGAATATTCTTCCAGTTTCTAATGCTGTTTTAGTTAAATTATTAACAAGAAGATCCGTTCTGGGGCGATAAGACCATCCAAATACTGTAGCTAAACGAAAACAGGTAGACTTTTCATAAGTCATCAATAAATTTTCAGAATCTTGTTTTGTTTTTGCGTAAAGTGATAAGGGATTAGATGGAGTTTCTTCTGTACAAATTTCTTCGCCGGTTGAGCCATAACCAGAGTTTGTATTTGGATAAATTATATGTTGATCTTTAAGATACGGCAATAGTTTAGAAAACCATTCAAAGTTGATTTTATATGTTAGCTCTGGATATTTGTCACATAGCGGAGCACCAACCAGTGCGGCAAGTGGAATAATAATATCTGCATTTTTTATAGCATCTTTTAAATTTTCAGACCAACTGGTAACGTCTTCAACAAAAAATTTTGATACACCAATAGAATTGCACGCCACTTTACTAACAAGCGTCCCCTGATCATAAAAAAGATTATCAAAACCTATAACATTGTGACCGCGTTTTACTAAAAAATCGAATAATTTACTTCCAATATATCCAGCGGCACCAGTAATAACTATTTTCATATTAGTTCTCTATTATTGCATGTAAAAAAATTAGATATAAGAATAGATAATTTTAAATATTTCACATTCTGCTTTTTTCACAGACTCAAGCCATTGATTGACAGAATTGGAGCCAATATAATCTGTAATATATTTATGACAAACAAAATTAACACCAAAATTATGACAGACATGAGCAATAGCAAAACTCTCCATATCTACGAGATCGGGTTTATCTAAATATAGATTTTCATTATCAACAAAAGAATCAGATGAACCAATAGTTAAACCATCTTTATTAAAGACATATCTTTCATTATTAAATGAATCATCTCCATCTAGATTTACAAAAGTACCGCACTTATGCATTCCAGAATAAGCCTCATTAAAACTTCCAGCGGTTCCTACATTAACAATCAAATCAAGATTATTACCCCATTGAGTGCATAGTTTAGTAGCCCACATAGCGGCGTTCGTTTTGCCAATTCCTGTAAAAATAACACTGTCTTCGACTATAGACGGACAATTTGGTAGCTCAAGTTCACTCGCTATTAAAAAAAATTTCATTCAAAAAATTCCTTCATAACTCTACAAATTCTTTGAATGTTTTCTTCATTCATATATCTATGAGTACCAATATGCAGTCCATTGTTCCCACACCACACAGCATTATTATATCCCTGTGGTTCGGATAAAACGTCTTTTAATGATGCATGACTGCCACAAAAACCAAAATTTCTTTTCCAGTGAATGTTATTAGAGGTCATCAGTTTTTCTAGTTCTCTACATGATTTTTTAGAATCTGGCTTTACTGTAATGCTAAAACCATGAGGCATAACTTCCATATAATCAGGCTGACTACTAAACCAAGCTAAATCTGCATATTGTTCAGAAAACTTTACAAGTTCAGTCCATATCGCTTTTCTTTCGGAAATATTTTGTTGAAATTCCTCAATAGCACCAAGAGCTAAAGATGCACAAAGGTCAGTTGTTTTAAAATTACTCCCAAATCTTATATGGTCAAAATACGCTGAATTAGGATGTCTGCCGTGAGATCTAATACTAATGAGCAGATCACGAAGATTTTCATCATCTGTATAAATACAAGAACCTTCACCGGCCTGAACAAGATGAGCCTGAAAAAATGAAGAACAACCTCCTATAGCATACTTATGGCTAAACTCTCCATTTATTTTACTACCATAGTTCTCACATGCGTCTTCAAACAATACTAAGTCATATTTTTTAGCAATAGTTCTAATCGCATCCATCTCAGATGGCCTACCCATAGTGCCTACAGCATAGATCGCAACGACATCATCATCAACAGCATCCTCAATTAATTCCTCATTTATATTTAAAGTTTCCGGCTTGATGTCCACCCATTTAGGAATCAATCCACCAGACACAATACCTGTAGTATTGGCTATAAAGGCTAAAGCTGGACATATTACTTTGCTTTTATTCCTAATAACAGGACGATTACATATTTCGGGCAATGCCATAGTCATTGCAGCTATTGACGAAGTGCCGCTACTTGTTGCTACTGCGTATTTTGTTCCCATCAATTCAGCAAATTTTTCTTCAAGTAGTTTAGTTTTTGGACCCATCGAGGCCCAATTAGTATCTAAACAATCTTGAACATGCTTTTTTGCCGAATTGTTAATTCTCAATTCACCGAATTCTATTCTTTTCATTTTTAATAAACCTTATAATTTTTTCTTTTGATGGAGGAAGATTGTCTAAGTGCTTTGCAAATCCTGAAGATCTTTCTTCCAGACCCATAGTTGATACCTTAGCTGATGATTCTAGCATTAGTTTTTGAGCAAGTGTTGAAGCTATTCCATCTGGAAAATCATCATCGAGAACAAGTCCGCGACCAGCAATATCAAGTGCTCTCGCCCAATTCTTATTTACATCAAATGGCTTTAAAACTTTTTGATGATAAACAGCAACCTTAATACCTTCTTTGAATAATTCCCTAGAAGCTTCCATTGCTGCAAATCGGCAAATAGAAATAGGAAACAATACAAAGTCAGGTTCATAAAAGTCTACATCTTCAAGTTCCTCTGTATTATTATATGCCCCTCGATGTTCAGAAACATAAAAAACATCGTCATCTTTCATGAAATCCTGATAACATTGCTCGTATTCTCCGGGAGTCATTGGCGAGTAGATTTTAACACCGGGCATTCTATGATAAAGAGAATGATGGGAGCTACCAGCTACTGGACCAATTGCCCCCTCCATAGCAATACTCCTCACAAAAATTGGGCACGGAATATTCCACATGTCCTTACTTTTACAGGCATAGTTTAATATACTAACGCAATTATACCAGTTAAAACCTTGATATCTTATGATATACATAGGTCTTCTTCCTGATAGACCAGCACCTGTAACAATTGCACCTCCTGCTACATCAGCCATAGAAAGTTCAACCATACCATCTTCTTCATACATTTCAGGTAGGGTTCCACCAACCCACCCAACGGCGGTTAGACACTGACCAAAAGCCAAACCTCCACCGTCTAGATGATTAGCTACGGTATTTTTTATAGTGTCTCTAAGCGTGATTGCCATAGTTTTTCAAACCTTTCAATGTCTTCCGATAAATCTTCATGCTTTAATAAATCTCTTGTTTCACCATCTGTTCCAGCACCTGCGTGCCAAAACATTCTGACGGTATTGATATTAAGTAATTTTGGAGCAGAAAAGTCCCATCCACCGAGGCAATTAAGTATGTCTGTAGGATTGTCAGTTATATTATAAGATTCAACGTTCATTGCTTGAGAGACATTACAAATATCCCAAGATCTTCTGATTTTCTTTTCTGTTAAAATGGAAAGGTTGTTGTCCTCAACCACAAACAGAATTGGAAGATTTTTTGTTGCTGCCCACCCGTATGCGGCTAGAGCATAGTCTTCCTCGCCTGCGGCATCCCCTACGAATACAACTGTGGGTTCGTTGGTGGCATAACAATACCCAACTCCAATAGGAACATTGCTTCCCATCAACCCATCGTGACCAAACATCTTAATTTCTGGACTATGTATAGATGCGGAACCTCCCATACCTTTCGCACATCCAGTTTCCAAACCAAGAAGTTCATCAATAAGCTGTGTAGGATCTCCACCAAATGACAAATAAGTAGAATGACCTCTATGTTGACCAAAGATAGCGGGTGTAATTCCTCGATCTTGAAAATATGTACTAATAGTCGCCGGGATCATTTCTTGACCAGCGGATAAGTAGACAGGGATTTTAATATTGCCAGCTTGTATTTGACTAAATGTGACAACCTCAAATGCTCTACACATTTTCGCCTTGTTCATGATTTCATTTAGCATGTTATAGCCAACCCCTCTATTTTCTCAGAGATTTCGAATTTTTCAAGCAACCGCTTCATGTTATCATAGCTAATAATATCTCCGGGTCCAGCGACACTATTACCTTCATAAGAGATAGATCCATTTGTTATCATGAAGTTATCAAAGTCCAGTTTTTTATTTAGTTCCGCAAACCAGACATAAGACACGCCTACAAAATCACCTTTCATATCCAGAGGTGTTACATCCACACCTTCCTCTCCCATTTTAATAGATCCCGCCCTGCCATAAGAATCCTCTAGTCTCACAATATCTTCTTTGTCTACTGGAGTTTCTATTTCAAGAAGTTGTAGTAAGTGAGGGGTCATTGACTTTGTCTGATGAAACACACCATGACGAATCATGATTTTTTCACCATGAAACAACTTGTGATCACTACCAAGAAAAGAAACCTTGGCAGCACCGTCTAAAACAACAAGACCAGTCTTCTTATTCGGATGGCTATGCAGAGATGTGTTTTGATAAGAATTAATAAACAAGTGCCATATAGCGACATCGTCATTCTTATACAAAAGATACTCATAACCCCAAGGTTTTTTTACAGATTCAACCATTGAATTTTTCCATTGCTACTCGCATCCATTCACCCATATCATCATAGTGGGCACATGACACAAGATTACCGTCTTCAACAACACCCCTTGAATACTCAGCACCAGCATTACGAATGTCTGGCTCAATTGAGTAATATCCTGAGCATTTTCTATCACGAAGAACATCTGCTGTTATTAAAAGCTGACCTCCATTACAAATACACATCGTAGGTTTGTCAAGCTCAAACCACCTCTTAACGAAATTTACAGCATTAGGCTCAAGACGTAACTTCTCAAGTGCTTTGACACCTCCGGGAATACAAAGCAAATCATAAGATTCTACATCAGAAACAAGCAAATCACTTGTAGTATAGTCTGAAACTACATGAGCACCCAAAATACCGAATATTCTTTCCTTTGTCCCATTAGCACAAACTTCTACATGATACCCATGCTCCTGTAAAGCATAAAATGGATATATGACTTCATGATCTTGAAATTTTTCAAACGTTAAAATTAATGCTTTTTTAGTTGTGTTACTCATTGCAGGATCTTTCTTTGTAATTTAATACTGGTCATTCTATGGATATTTTTACAGGCTTCTTCACCGTATTTATTTCTCATTCTATTCAGCACACCCGGATTCGTAAAATATGCGTCAAAGAAATAATCTCGAAACGCTAATACTTCTGCCGAGGTGAGAAATTCAGTACTATCTGGTATATGATTATAGCTTAGAAATCCAAACTCGCTATACTTTTCTGGCAAATATCTACCCTCTTTCTTAGCATTGAGATAAAGAGGACTTCCGGGTAATGCGGTAGAACAATACACGTTCATATTAGCTAAATCAAGTTCAAACGCAAGATTCATAGTTTGTTGCATAGTTTCATAATTATCTGTTGGCAGTCCAACAATGAAATTACCTCCCACACCAATATCATGTTTTACAATTTCATCAACAACTTCTCTAATGTTGACCTCTTTGAATCTACCCTTATCAATTTCTTGTCGAACGGTTTGATTGGCAGATTCAATTCCTAAAGCTAAATGACGAACGCCTGCTTTTCTAAGGGTCTCAAGATATTTAGGTTTTGCTGTGTCTACTCTACTATATGCCCAAATATTAAAATCTAATCCACGATCAATGATTAATTCACATAAAGTCATGAAATGCTTGGGACGATAGACAAACATTTCGTCGGCAATCTTAAGATGCTTAACACCCTTATCCGCTAGATACTCCAGTTGCTTTATCGTAAATTCTGGAGACCAGTATCTGAATACATTGAAGGAATCAGAAGCTAAATTAAAGTCATTAGAAGTTCGATTGATTGAGTTAATCATACAAAACGAACATTTAGCAAAACACCCCAAACTTGTATAAATACTTGCAAAGGGAGATGTATTACCTTTAAAGTTAGTATGCCAAGTGCTAGTTCTATAGTTGTCCAGACATGGCATTAAGTCATAAGCTACGCCGGGAAGGTCTTGCTCTAATAGATCTTGAGGAACAATTCTTTCTGGTGGATTGAGTTTTATTTCTCCATTATCTCTATAGGCTATTCCATTAACCCCGCTGATGTCTTTCAGATCTGTTTTTAAAAGATTCTTAAGAGCATAAACACCTTCGTTAGTAAATGCAATGTCTATTTCTGGGTGCTTCTCAAGAGTCTCTAGAGGTAGAGAATTTACGTGCGGTCCTACAAAAGCAATCTTTCTGTGGGCAATAATATTTGAGGCATAGGTTGCACCTTCCATAGCAGCAGTGGATGCGTTGGGGTTTTGCCCCGTCACCACAAACAATACAAGATCAGGATCAATTTGATCCACATCATCAATGAATTTAGACTCAGAAGGTCTTGTTATCTCCATGTCATATATCAGAACATTATGTTCTTTTCTAACAGCATTGGCTAAAAGTCCCGCCCAAATATTTGGTTCTCTAGCAGCAAAGTCAGTTTTAAGATCTTGATACAACCCGGCTGAGCTGGGACATACAATCAATAAATTCATGAGAATATACCTTCTTCTTTTTGCGACAAAAAGTCTCGTGCCGTAGCATCTCTATGAGACAAAATCACATAGTTAGTATCACACCATTCAGCATCTATAGTTGGATCATCGTATTTTACAGTCCATTGATCTTTTGGAGAAGTATAATACTCACTCCATTTATAGCTCATTATACATTGATCTGATAGACATTGATGAGCATTTAACTGTCCGGGTTCAACAAGAATAGAATCAACTTCTTTATTATTGGCATCCAGTAAATACCGGGTGGTTTTTTCTGTTTCTATATCAAAAGTCACAAACTGCATTATTCCGTAAATACAGGTAACTAATTTATAGGTTTTATCATCTCCATGAAATCCACGAATTGTTCCGTATCTAGATTGAGATATTTTATCTTGAACAAACTGAATATCATAATCGTAATCTGCAAATGTGGTGTAAAGAGAACCTCTATTGTCTATGTGTTTGATTTCTGTTATTATTTTTGTTGACATTGTAAACTCCAAGCTTGTTATTAGAGCTAAGATATATTATTAATAAATTCATTTATCTTCATTATATCACGATTCAAACATCTATTATCATATCTATTATAATGGCCTACTTGGCTACAAGACATTCCATAGTCAAATATAGATATTGGAACATCTTCATACTCAGCTAGGTTGGAGTTGAATATGATTTTTGAAAAAGCTATATCAGCACCCGGACCAGATACTTCCGAAGGCATATAAAAACCTAAAGCATTAAAAAGAATTCTACTTATTAAAGGGTAACAAGCAAACCTATGTTTTAAATGATCTTCCCAGTCAGCTTTAGCATTTCCAATAGCCCAATTTTCACTACATATTCCATAAAATAACTTGTGTTTATGTTTGAGTAAAAGACTTTGATAATCACCAGCATCTACAACTTCTACATCATCATTTAATGATAGTATAAAATCTCCATTACATTCTTTTGCTATCGGATTTATGTATCCTGAATGTCTATTCTTTTGTCTTGAGAATTCAAAGATATTTGCATTATGAGATAGTGCTATTTTTTTAGTATTATCATCATCTGAATCATATCCTACGCAAATTTCAACATCTGTCAAATATTCCTTTATAGAAGTGAGGCATCTATCAAAGCTATCATGCCTATCTCTACTAACAATTATTACAGATAACATATTATATCTCTTTTTTAATCGTGAAGTTGGTGCTATATAGACTCATAATTTATATCATTGTAATCTAACTCTGTTTTATTTGAGTAAAAATATTTCTTTATATTATCAATCAATTCCTGCTTGTATTTTGGCTTACCTTTATCGTAAGCGTCTTGATTATGCACCATTATATTTCCACATTCTTCATAACCCAAACCGCAAGAAATACAATTTGCATCTGTTATAAAATCCAAGGCATTTCTATTATATAGTAAATTATTCCAAGGGTTTCTGTAAACAGGTGAGAAATGAGGTTGGCTAGATGAAGGTCCATCAACCGCTTTATTATGGTGTGCCATTACATCCTTGACAATTACCCATTCTTTTTCGACACATGCATTTAAAAATGAAAATGTACTTTCTGTACAATACGCAGCAAAAACATCTGGTATTATCAAGCCAAAGGTATCAAGTATATCACGACTAAAAATTTGTGAATGTAAATTTATTCCTTTACCTAAAGGAATCTTAAAATCTTGATTTACAATCTGAGCCGTACTAGAGTTTTGTTTAAAGCCAAGAGGTTCAAACCCAGTATCTATATCTACTTGTAGAGAAACCATTGAGTTTGTAGACATACGTTCTTGCATCTGACTCAAAGATGTTTTATCTGTAAGTTCCACCCCGGAGTCTAAAAAGAAAAATCCATCATATTTGTTGTCTAAATCTTTTATTAATACCGTCTTATTAAAAGTTACATTTACAATGTATCTTTCTGGATAATGTATTATTCCTAGTGATTCTCCAAATCTACTTTTTAATGTTTCAAGACATGGTCGTGAATTCATACATGAAGATACTACTATGTCCGTTTCATAATCTTGATTAAATATACTTTCTATACATCTGGAATACCATTCTGTACGATCTTGATTTATACCACAGGTGTTATATACGGTTAATATTTTATTCACTTTGTTTTCTCCAAACAGGAAAAGTAAATACCTTCATGATATCCATCCCCTGCGGGCATGGTGTATTCACACAAGATGTTTAATTTTAAGTCTACTATAGATGATTGTACAGCATCAATAACTTCTGGTGACTTTTCTTTATCATAATCATCGACTATGTATATAAACTGGTCTTCCATGTTATGTATATACTTTGTTAGAGCATTGTATTGATCCTGCCAACCGTGAGGTCCATCAAAGGTGTATACATTAAATTTTTCATCACCAAGTAAGTTTTCTACCCAGCAGTCACTGTCGATAATTTTTACATCATTGGTTTCAATAATCGGTCCTATCCTAGACCAAAATGCTAATTTAGATTCACCATTATGCCAGTTTTGTGACCAATCATCTATACCCACTGCACGAATATTGTTTTGAAATAAAGCTGATGAAAAAATCCCGCCACGATATAAACCTATCTCAAGATACTTTATACCTTTGTTTGAACATATATTATTTACTATATTTCTAATATAATGTCCAGTCAAATCATCGTTATTCTTCCTTCCTCCATCTATTAGTTTAGATGATGACTGATCGACAATCGCATTATCTAGTATTTTTTTCATATCTTTTAAACCAGTCTAAAAACATTTGAGTCGGATCATAAAAGTAATTTCTTACATATGTATTAAAAAATTCTCTAGCATTATTCGAGTATTCTTTTATTTCATCATTAGTCATATTCATTATAGAGTCAAAAAAGATTTCATGGTTTTGTTTAAAATCATACTGAAAATAAAACTTTTTAGGAAACTCATAACCAAAACAGACGTTGTCGGACACAACTATTGGTATCCTGCCATGAAAACAAGATTCTAAAAATCTAACTGAGTCAACACCTGAACCGCGAGGACATAATGAAAATGTTCCAGATAATATAGTTTCGTTAAATATTCTGTGATGTGTTTTATCATTTGATGATCCTAACCATCTGTTATTTAATGTAATATTTGTATGATTTGGAAATCTTTTTTCTAATACACTTTTTAAAGATAGTCTTATATTGAATGGATCGTTCAATCCTATGAAAGAGAATTTTTTGTTATAATTTACATCGTTAGTAGTTTTTTTCTTTAACAAATTCATGAGATTTTTAGAAAAGGTTGGTCTTATAAACATCCTATCTAAATGAGGTTTGTAAGCATCTTTTAGACCATTGATCGTAAAAATACTTTTTTTAATATCTTCAGGAGCTAAGTCTTTATTAAGCCAATCTCCTTCTATATCACAAACATGTTTATTTGGATATTTTTGCAAAAATTTATACTGATTAAATTTTGGAATTTGCCCTTCAGAAAATTGACCCATATAAAATATGTCTGCATTGTCTGGACAGGTTGTTACATCAAAATGCTTTTTTATCCCTATATTGCTTAATGGTACAGTGTTTTCATACACTGGGTCTTGATCATGAGCATGTGGCTTAGCATCGTCATATATAAATATCTTATATTTTTTCATTCATAAAGTCCTTGAGTTTTTGAATGTCATCTAACTGCATTTGATGTGACTGCCTGAATATATTAGCGTTATTGGTAGATAATCTTCTAGCATGACCCTCTTTTGCCGTTACATCAAAATCACTTTTACCAAATGTCCAATGCATATGTTCGATTAGAATATTGGGAAGATAGATACATCTTTCTACACCCTTAGCTACATTCATTACATAATTATCGGAATAATCAACATTAAATATAGGTGGTGAAATATATCCTAGAGTATTAAACCAGTTCTTATGAAAGAAGCCGTGAGTTCCTAGATTTTCACCATGATGTCCATCATTAGGATAAACAAATCCTATTTTGTCGTCTAGCTTGTTAAACTCCTCAATAACTGCTGTATCCCAACCATTCGTTCTAAAAATAACATCGTCAGCACAACCCATCAATATGTCATGAGTACATCCATTGCAACATATATTATGTAAATTGCTATATATTTCAGGTTTATCCGGATTTGATATAATAACTAATGCTTCGGGCAGGTTAGATTCAAGAAACTTATGAGTTGCCTCATCATCATGATCGACGTATATAACCAACTCCAAACAATCTGGATTGTCTGCGGTATCCAAGGCGGACTGCCACATTCGACTTAGACCGGCTGTTCTGTTTCTAGTTGGACAAAGTATTGAAATCATTTTCTATAATTCCCCAAAAGTCATCGGCAGCATCAATACATTTTTCTCTGAATAGAGGGTCTGATTGATACATCTTTAATGAACCAATTCTATCGGAACCTCCAATTATTTTAGTGCCGCACATTAGTGCCTCACCAACAGCCCGACAAAAAGGCTCATTGCAAATTGGGTTATAATACAAAGAATCTATCCCATTATAGAACTCCAGCATATCATTATGGCTTAACTTTCCAAGGAATTCAATGTTTTTACGTTGGTTTATCTGGTTAAGATAGTCTTCGCTACCCCAACCCGCGACAACAAAATTCTTGTCCTTATTATCATCAGCGTACTTGATAAAATTATCAGTTCCCTTTAGGGGGTGCATAAATCCAACATATCCAATTTTGTCTTTTCTTTCTTTACCCAAATCTTTAAATGACGCATCAATCGGGTCGGGAACTATCTTGACGTTTGGAAATATATCTCCGTACATATCTACAAAAAATTGATGATGAAACTCTGTCAAGAAAAAGGATATCTTACATGATCCCCAAAAATGTTTCCTAAAGTCATTTGGCCAGTACAAATTTGAGTCATGTTCAAGTCTAACATGATTGTCTAAATTTGGGATATTTTGAACTAATTGTGGATATCTAGATGAAATTGCCTCAAGATTAGAAGAAATTACAACGTCATAATCTTGTTGTAGAACAGAGGCGTGTGAATCATAGTGAAAACAATTCACATAATGACCTCTTGAAGCACCTTTGTCAATAATTATCTGATTACTTCTTTGTGCCCCACCGGATGTGTGATGGACTCCAAAATCTGATATTAATAAGACTTTCACCGTTGCACCCTGTAGCTATCACTATCCCGATGGAAAGTACTAGCTTCAAGCAATGTACACCCATTAACAGTTGAAAATCTATGAACAAATCCGGGCTTAATGTGTAACGCTTCTCCTTCGTTCATGTCAAATCTTACTTCATTACCTTTTTGTGTTAGGTAAGTCACACTACAATCTCCATGTAAAAGAAAGAGATGTTCTTCCTTGATAACATGAAAGTGAAGACTTAATTTTTCTCCGGGATTAATATAGAGAACTTTACCACAGTAATCCTTTTCTTCGTTGTTGGCAAACCAAACTTCTTTACCCCAACGCTTTTCTACTTCGTATGCTCTTTGTGAAATCTTCATACTTTTTCCTTTTTACCTGAACTTCTTATCTATAAGCATGTAAAGTAGTAAACTCTACAATTGAAACTTAAAACTAAATATGTAAAAATAATAAAGCTCAGAAAGAAATAAAAATTTCTTCTGAAAAATAAACTTGTGGGGGTTACACAGATCATTACGCGACTGCTCGCAACCATTGGATATCTGTGCAGTTGGAGGTTCTTTAGCTGATATTATTTCGCCTACGCCTCACAAGCTGATGATTTTTGTTTGTCAACAGGACTGTAAGCTGGAAATCAACAACCAGCCAGTAGATTATAGCCAAGCAACATTGAAAAAGACGATACTTTTCTGAACTTCAGGGAAAATCAAGAAAAATCGGTGAGCTTTCGGTCGGAACTCGGTATAATACTGTAAACTGTTTGTTAGGATTTTTTTCAAGGAGACTTACTATGGCAAGCAAGACAGTTATGACCCAGACAGTATTCTTAGAAACTCTGACTCGTGTTTCATCTGCGTATTCTTGGGAATATGTTGAAAACAAAATTGTCGGAGTTGCTAGACGAGGCCAACACAAAGGCAAGACCTTTAATCCAGTTACTGCCGTAGCAGGCAGTCTTGGCAGCGGCTATTTTGAGAATACAAAGCGTGGCACAGAACGTGCAGCTAGAGCTATTGGCATTACGCCTCAACTAGCAATGGCTGTGTATTCTGGATCTAATCGAGGTCACGCTCAGATTGTTCGTGGCAAGATGCTAGAAACAATCTTTTGATGAATGGTGAGTTTTTCCAGTTTCTCACAGTAAAAAACTGGATCTTTTCTATTACTTAGACTATAATGAGGTGTGTTATGTCACTAAACAATGAAATCAAACTTGTAGGTAACTTAGTGCGTGATCCAGATATCTATGAATCTGAAAATGGAAAACACGCTAAGATCAGAATGGCAGCTAATACAAAACGCGGAGACAAAGAAGATACGTTGTTTATTGACGTAAAACTATTTGGCTTTGCATACAGAGATTTTGAATACTTCTCCCCAGAGAAGGGCGACAAGATCGCAGTTGTTGGTCGATTATCAGTAGATGAATTTACTGATAAGAATGGAAATGAACGTCGAGAGGCCGTTGTGTATGCTAACAACTTATTCAAGATAGCAAAGAGGGCTTCTCAAGAAAGTAGCTTTTGATGTCAGGTGAAAAACGAAGGATTACAATACATCTAAGAAATAATCAGGATATAACCGTCTTCCTTAAAAAAGACGCTTCAACATTGCTAGTAGATCAAATCTACGATGTTTTTTCTGGTGAACTTAGTGATAATTGTATAGAGGTTATTAGTGATACTGATATTGGACGGGAAGTAATACTTCTAAGAGCAGATGAAGTAATATACGTTAAGACCCAAGAGGAAGATGATGAGTAAGGAAAAAAGAAGAGTACAGAAGGAGCAGGCTCGTAAGACAAGAGTTAAGCGAAAACTTCTCAAAAAGAGAACACTCCTGCGAGAAGAAAGAAAACTTGAAAAAGAGTTGGAACAGCTTAAAAAAGCTAGTGAACCAAAACTAGCACCATTCAGAAAAGACCAATTGAATGAAACTGAATCTTAATGCTCCTATTAATACTACTTCTTATGGATACGTATCATCATACATTCTAAAGGAACTTCTTAATCTTAATTATGATTTAAGATACATTCCAATATTAGATCATCACCAACCAAATCCTGACGATCTATTACGTCCTCATATACAGGATGTATTAGGTCGTTGGGATTTTTTTTACGACGCTCCATGTTTAAAAATATGGCATCAATTTGATCTTAGATCATTTTATGGTAAAGGTCTTAGAGTGGCAATGCCGATATTTGAATTGGAGGAATTTAATCATAGAGAACTGCATTCCCTAAACAACCCAGATGAGTTGTTTGTCTGCTCTGATTGGGCTAAGAACGTAATTCATGACAATGTTCCAAAAAAAGTTGGACATACTCATGTTGTTCGTTTAGGATATGATGATAATATTTTTAAGCCTTGTCCATTGCCAGATAATGGAAAAACAATATTTGGAAACTTTGGCAAGTTTGAAGCACGTAAGGGACACGATATACTTCCCGAAGTATTCAATAAGGCATTTGAAAAAGATGATGATGTTCTTCTTGTAATGATGGCAAGTAATCCATTCTTGAAACCAGAAGAGACTCAGGCATGGATAAATAGCTTTAAGAACACAAAACTAGGTGATAAGATCATATTCGTGCCTCGTCAGCAAACTCAGGCCATGGTGTATAGTATCATGTCACAGATACATTGCGGTATATTTCCATCAAGAGCAGAGGGGTGGAATTTAGAGGCTTTAGAATTGCTGGCATGTGGCAGACACGTTATTATTTCACATGCTACTGGACATACGGAATTTTGTAATACAGAAAACTGCCGACTTATACATATGGATTCTGGATATGAACCTGCCAATGATGGTAAATGGTTTCATGGTGAATTTCAATGGAGAAAGATAGGCGGTAGTGAAGTAGACCAAATGGTTGAACATATGCGTAATATTCATCAAAAAAGGAAAGATGGATCTTTACGAGAAAATATAGCAGGAATTAAATCTGCACAAAAATTTACATGGAGGGAAACTGCAAATACAATACACAATAACCTTTTAAAATTGAGTGGAGTTTAAAATGAAGGCATTCGCAAAAATATTACATATTACTGGAGTAGTTATGGTTGCATTTCTTAGTCCAGTATTTTTCACCAAGATAGTAGAAATACCATCATTAGAGACTTGGCAATCTGGACTAGCTGTAGTTCTATGCGGTGCTGGACTTGCCACTATAGGCAAAATGCTATCAAATGGATAACTTTTCTGTAAATATTTTGACTAGAATCATATGTCTAGATGAAGAAAGTAAAAACGGTTTTAGCATCTTATTAGATGACAGCGGTGAAATACCAAATTTTAATCTAGTAAAAGATGGAGATTTAGATAATCAAATCATGATGTTTGTGTCAAAATTTATTTATGAAAATTACCTGCATTTTATACTATCTACAAAAACTGTATCTTCTATAATTAACGACGGTGATAATCTGAATATCTCTTACAATTTAATATCAAATAACAAAATTGCAAAATCTGGAAAATTTGTTAAATTTGATAAAAATAGTATTGAACTGTATAGACTCGCAAATAGTGTGAGGTAATTTTATGTCAAATTATGTAAAGCTAGAATACAAAGACGGTTCCCCAACTTTGGGGTTAGTATATGATGACTCCGCTGCGTTCAGAGAATTAATGATAACATTATTTTCTCCAACCTCACATTCTGCATTCTATGATATAATAATCAACATGTTAATAACAAAAGATGCAGATCCTGAAGATATTGCATGGCTGGAAAACTTTTATAAAATTACTGGAAGATTTAACGAAGATAAATTATTAATAAAAAAAGCAAGAACGCTAATGAGGCCAAGTTCCTTTCGCTGACGGAGCCTATTATGACAGAGAAAAAAATAGCTTGGGAAAAATTTACCCCAAATCATGAAGATATAATTAATCAAGAAGATGAATCAGATGAAATGTCTTATCTTGATATGGAAAATGAAGAAGAGGAAGATGGCAGAGAGTTAAATCTAGGGCATTTTTTACTCTCTAGAAAAGTGAGAACTCCATTTGGTATTTACGAAATTGATGACCCTTTTTCACCATATAATATGTTTGAATGCTGGATAGGTCATACTAATTTCAAAATTACAGATGAAGACTTTGAAAAGCTGGATCTAAAAATAGATGGCATTGGATGTCTTTCACTGATTTCTCCATACAGATTTTTTATAGGTATAGAAAAATTATTTACATTTCCTGTGGCTAGAATGCAGATTCAAAAAGAACTATGCAATAATTTGAAAACACCAGAACATCTAGATGATAACTCTGTAGACTCATTAATCAACACAGCATTTAGTAAAATTAACGAGTCGTTATTTTCAATACAAGATTCTGAGAAATGGGCGGTATTTATTGGAAATGATGGGACGATAGAAACAATCAAGAGTAGTGAGTTTCCATCAGAGTTAGAATATATCGAAACTTTAACGAAATTGAAAAAGAATAAAAACGGTAACATTATTACTTACGACAGTTTGTAATGGCGTATACAACTAAGGATCAGGAACTTTTATTTTCAGGATAATTAGGAAGCTGGTTATAAAGCTATAGAAAGGTATAACAATGGCTTTACTACCAAATACAATTATTTATGGTACGACGGGAAGCGATTCATCTCCTACTGAGAAAAGAGATGGAGGTACTGTAGTTGGTATCACATCTGCTAGTGACACTACTAATGGTCCTGTTACTCAGACATTTCCATTAACATCAATCACAATTAAACCCGGAAGATCAGTTCCAAAAGAACTATCCGGTGCCGCTCATGCGTCAAGTGCAACAAAAGCAGATACTGGTGGAACATTTGCTTATGACCAGTCTCAATTTATGATTAGAACTGTTGCAACAAAGATTAATAATCAATCAAACACAGTTCTTCAGGTCAATGGCACTCCAGAAAATCGCCCTCATACTCTTGTTAGCAATAAGTCGAAGGGTGCAAAGACATCAACTGCTCATAGAAGTGGTTACTGGCGTGCGACTGGTATTACTGGTCAAAGAACAAATTGGAGCAGTGCTCCTGCAACTAATAATATTAGCTATGTCTTGCCAACTAACAATGCTTCTAATGCTGTTGATCAAGGTCAATTTGTTACATATAGAAGTATTCCGGGTGAACTTGCTTATATGTATGGTGCTATTGATGCTGTATTGAAAGATTATCCAGCTAAGTGATTGATTCTTGACACTTTCTTTTAAACCCCTCTCCCGTAAGGGAGGGGGGTATTTGGAGATTGAATATGAACGCATTACCTTGGACTACAGATCTAGGAATTGTAGGACTGACTGTTTCTTCGCTGGTTAGCTTACTCTTTTATGTGATCATATCTAGTAACAAAAGAGAAGATCGTAGAAATGCACAGTTTCAAAAAACTATAAATGATATTAATGAACTCCATCGAGATGAACGTTCAGAATGGAGAGAAGACGCATCTGCTAGACAGGATAAAACTAATCAGGCATTGTCCGAATTAACAAAAGCAATCAATGAAGTTTTAGTGACTAGGTAAAAATTATGAGTCTATCAATAACAGCAACTCCAGTAAACAAAATTTCATATACTCTTGCGTCAACTAATGGTAATCAGACCGTCTCATTATCAGACAGTAAAAACATGAGTGTTGTTTATACGTATGGGTCTGGTGATAAGCAAGTCACCAACGCTGTAACTATAACAGGCGTTTTAACGTCTGGAGAGTCTACGCAAATTGATCTATACTCAATTAATCAAACTTCTTTTGATGCAACAACCAGCGTAGTTTTCACTGGCGTAAAAAATTTCACAGTATATAATGAGTCTACCACAGAGGGATACGACTTTGCAGTTCAGGCCACTGGAACAAATGCATGTACAAATTTATTCAATGGAGGAAGTGGCAACCTTTTAGTAAAACCCTACTCGGCATTTACATACAATGATCCATTCACTGGAGTTAGTGTAGGCTCCAGTCAGAGATATGTTCAATTAGCTGATCAGGGATCTGGTGTTACTTACAGATTAATTGTTATTGGTTTAGATTAGGAGTTTTAACATGAATTCAAAAGCGTTTACATTAAACGTAGCCGACCTAGTTGCACTCAGTAAGAATGCAGGACTTGTTGGCGTTGCAGCAGGACTAACTTATGTTGTACAGAATATTGGTACTGTAGACCTTGGAGCCGCCGGTCCACTTGTGGTTCCAATCATAGTAGTAGGTCTTGATACTGTAATTAAGTGGTTAAAAGACAACACAAAATGAGGTACAAAATATGGAATCACTAATAGGATTAGGAATGTTATTATTTTGTGCTTGGAATGGTTTTCAGGCATCAACTGTAGATGGATTTGATTTTACTATACGATGGTATGCTCAAACAATCATTAGCGGTCTTGGAGGACTTTATATTATGATTCCAAATATTAAGAGTATTCTGTCTAGTCTTGGCAGTGATAGTCCATCACTGCCAGACTATTCCGACAAATACCAGAAGGATTTTGAATGTCTTTCTTATCTAAGAGATAGATGTGTCGAAAATGGAAGTAAAGAGGGATTAGATTTAGTCATTCAACTAAACACGATTTTATTTAAAAAGACTTTACCATAAAAGGAAAAACGATGGGAAAATATCAGTCATTTGCAAATGTCCTTCTAGGATTATTACTATTATATTTCATGTCATCCTTTGCTCTTTCAGGTAAGCTAACTCCCGAATCAGCACCTCAACAAATTGTAGTTACTGAAACTCAAGAGTTGAAAAAAGTTACAGAAGAGTTTAATAAAATCGAATCAAGAGACGATAGAGTGCTTATCTATAAACTGTTTGCTGGTGCGGCAGAGTATCTCAGTAACTGCCAGACAATGACTGAAACAGCACAGTTTGATCCACTTCTAGGAAAAGTGCAAACTTCCTATGGATGGGATCGCGAAAGATACTCAGCGTTTACAGATGCGGTTTCTAACTATCTTGTTAGCGTAGATTATGACACTCCTAAGAAATTGGAAACTATAGATCAACGTAAGGATTTCGCAAAAATCTTTCAAGGTTTAGCAGAGGCAACTAAATATGAGTGACCTATCCCATTTAGGAGGATGGATAAATGATCCAAAAGGTGTAGATCTAGCAATGCAAGGCTTACCTTTTCCAGTATTTTCTATGCAGCATCAAGCAATAAAAGATACTGGTGCTGGAAAGAAGATGTTACTATATGACATCATTAGAAGGGTTGCCGGAACGTTTCCTGTGCGTACACAGAAAATTGGAGACTGTGTAGCTTTTGGTGCTGCTGGTGCTGTCGATGCTATTAAATGTGTAGACATCTACCTTAAAAAAGAACCAGAACTATGGGTAGCAGAAACTGCCACAGAAGATATTTATTGGGGTAGCAGAAACGTTATCGGTAAAGGTCGATTAGGTAACGATGATGGATCTCTCGGCGTATGGGCGGCAAAATATATTAATGAATATGGCTCAATTCCAAGAGGCAAGTATGCCGATATTGACCTAACCACGTATAGTGGCAGTAAAGCAAAGACTTGGGGCAACGCTGGATATAAATTATCTCAAGCGTTTGTAGATATTGTAAAAGAACATCCAGTCGTTACTATTTCTCAAGTCAATTCATATGAAGAAGTGAGAGATCTAATTGTTAATGGATATTCTGTAACCATTGCTAGTAATCAAGGATTTTCTTCAACGCGAGATAGTGAAGGGTTTGCAAGACCATCAGGTAGATGGGCACATCAAATGTGGATCTGTGCTGTTGATGATGAATATAAACGTCCCGGAGTTTGCGTTCAAAATAGCTGGGGTAAATGGAATGGAGGTCCAAAACGTCACGACCAACCGGATGGATCTTTTTGGGTCGATGCTGACGAGATTGAACGTCGCGTGCTAAAAACTGGCGATTGCTGGGCATTTAGCGGGTATACTGGCTTTAAGCCACAGAAACTTAATACGAGGATCATCTGATGAAAAAGAGCACGATTCTATTACTATTACTACTTGCTGTATTTTTTATTCCAATTCCAAGTAATGAAAAAACATTTGCTATTGATACTTCAAGAAGTGAGGGATATGTAGCATTTATTGTAAATGGAGACCAAGAGCCTATTGACAATGAAACAGATACTGCTACAACATGTGAATGCAATGGTGAAAAAGTGATCGTTCATGGAGATGGTCACAAAACACCATGTCAATGTATCAATTCTGGTGACGGGGTATGTCGTTGCGAAGCTACCGGCAAATCATGGGAGCCAGATAAATCTACTTATCCAGAGGAGGTTAAAAAAAAAGTGGAACAACAACCAGATGCTACAGACCAAGCCTTAGCGATAGAATTAAAAAAAACAATCCTATACTTTACCGCCTCTTGGTGCGGCCCCTGTCAAAGATTTAAAGCGACGGAATTACCAAAGCTACAAAAGGCCGGTCTATCAGTTGGCGAAGCTAGAAATGGAGTACAGGACGATATGGAAATTGTCGATGTAGACAAGCATCCCGATCTCTGGAAGGCCCACAAAAAGAATTCTGCTGGTATTCCATGTTTTATTGTTCTAGACTCGCAAAGAAAAGAAACATTCCGTACTAGCGGATACGTTTCTGGAATGCATCAAACCCTGCTAAGAGCCTTCAATGCAGCCAACTGAATATTTTGAAATTGTTCAACAAATCTTTTCACAAGATGGGTTGACAATCGGGCCTTTAAGGATACAATGTTCTGGAGCCTTATCGGTACAAATTGAAAGCGTGCAGTCCGGAATCAAAATTATTTTTTCTGGTCACAAGCCAAAAGTAACACTGCAAAAAATTATAACATTTTCAGTGTCTGTAAATGGCATCCATTTTTCTCAAAATGGCGGCGTTTTAGAACTAGATCATTTTCCGGACCTACCTTTCTCGTATAATCAAATATTAAAATAAATACAATTGACATATATGCCAGCAGCAATAAAAAACTGCTGGTATTTTTTTCCACTTTGAAGGACGTTGAATATGCAAGTAGTTAAAAGAAATGGTGAATCTGAGGATTATAACGTTGAAAAAATTCACCAAGTGTTAGAATGGGCAACTGAGGGAATTAACGGTGTATCGTTTTCTGACATTGAAATGAATGCGGGTCTCTCAATTTATGATGGAATTACTACACAGGAAATTCATCAAACTCTGATCAAATCAGCAAATGATTTAATATCAGAACAATCTCCAAACTATCAGTATGTCGCATCAAGACTACTTAATATGAACCTGAGAAAAGAAGTTTGGGGTTCTAACAATCCTCCCAACTTTCTGCATTTTATTCAGGTAAGAGTCGATAACGCTATTTATGATCCAGATATCTTAGATAAATGGTCAGAAGATGATGTAAATAAGATCTCTTCCTACATCAATCATAAACGCGATGATCTGTATACTTATTCTGGCCTACAGCAGATGGTGGATAAGTACCTTGTTAAGAATCGTGCAACTGGTGAGATTCATGAGACGCCACAATTTGCATATATGCTGATTGCCATGTGCCTATTTGACAACTTAAAAGATGTTAAAGAAGCATATGATGCTTACTCTACTTTTAAGGTAAACTTGCCAACTCCTATTATGGCAGGAGTACGCACTACGATTCGCCAGTTCGCTTCCTGCGTGCTTGTAGATGTTGGTGATGATCTTGATAGCATCTTTGCCTCCGTCCACGCAGTTGGACGCTATACCGCACGTAGGGCTGGTATTGGCCTTAACTTTGGTCGTCTACGTCCAATCAACTCACCAATTCGTGGTGGAGAAGTGATTCACACGGGCCTAATCCCTTATCTGAAAACTTTTGAGTCTACCGTTAAGTCTACTTCGCAAAATGGTATTCGCGGAGGAAGTGCTACAGTTCATATTCCGTTCTGGCATTATGAAATTGAAGACATTCTTGTTCTCAAGAATAATGCTGGCACTGACGATAATCGGGTTAGAAAGCTGGACTATTCTGTTCAGTTTAATAAACTTTTCTATGAACGACTAATTAATGGTGAAGATATTACGCTGTTTAGTCCAAACGAAGCTAGGGGTCTATACGACGCTTTTGCGGATAATGAAAAGTTTGAAGAACTTTATGCAAAATATGAGCGGTCACGCAGTATTACCTTCAAAAAGAAAATTCCTGCAAAAAAGTTAGCAGAGATTTATGCTCGCGAACGTCTGGAAACAGGACGTATCTATAGCATGAATATTGATAATGCGAATACACATGGCTCATGGGATGTTCCTGTGTATATGTCTAATCTATGTCAGGAAATCATCCATCCTACTAAGCCGGTTAGCGATATTGAAGACTCAGAGGCTGAGATTGGTATTTGTATGCTATCTGCCATTAATCTTTTAGAGGTAAATACTGATGAAGATATTCAAACAGCCTGTGCAGTAGCGATTAGATCTCTTGATTCGGTCATTGACTATCAAGACTATCCAGTTGCTGCTGGTGAAAACTTCACTAAAAATAGAAGATCTTTAGGAATTGGAATTACAAATCTTGCCGGATTTTTGGCTAAGCACAAAGTATTCTACCATGATAATGCGGCACTTCATCTTGTTCATGAGATAATGGAGAAAATCCAGTGGCATTTACTAAACGAATCTTGTAAACTTGCCGAAGAAAAGGGTACATGTCCAAAGTTTGGTGAAACAAAATATGCTCAAGGATTTCTTCCAATTGATTGGTATAAAAAAACTGTTGACAAACTTGTAAACCCTACTTACAATATGGATTGGGAGTATTTACGTGACCAGATCAAGAAACATGGTCTTAGGCATTCTACTGTCTCTGCTGTTATGCCTTGTGAATCTAGCAGTGTTATCCAGAACAGTACAAACGGAATTGAGCCAGTAAGAAGTCTATTATCATATAAAAAAGCAAAGAATGGTGTTTTAAAACAGGTTGTTCCAAACTACGCACATCGTAAGAACTATTACAGTCGTGCTTGGTCTATGCCAGATAATCAAGGCATGATTAATATTGCCGCAGTTATTCAGAAATTTGTTGACATGAGTATTAGTCTTAACCTATACTATAATTATGCGAATTACCCAGAAGGTAATATTCCTTTAAGCGTGTTGATCAAAGATCAAGTTTATTCTTATAAGATGGGAATTAAAAACCTGTATTATTGCAATACACCTGATGGAGATGGTGAAACAGAAAAAGAAACAAATTGTGAATCAGGAGCGTGTGCGATATGAAAACGATTTTAAACAAGAAGAATGTCGATTACAGTAACCAGCCTTTGTTTCTTGGCGAAGATCTAGCTCTACAGAGATACGATAAATTTAAATATCCTGTATTCTTTGATCTCTTTAAAAAGCAGATGGAGTTCTTTTGGAGACCAGAAGAAATTGAATTAAAGAAAGATCGCAACGATTTCAAGGATGATAATATCATGTCCGAGAATGAGCGGTTTATCTTTACAAGCAATCTTAAATATCAGACTATGATGGATAGTGTTATTTGTCGAGGGGTTCCTACACTTCTTGAATATGTATCAAGTCCAGAACTTGAAGCATGTATGAAGACTTGGGAATTCTTTGAGCAAATCCATAGTTATAGCTATACTTACATTATTAAGAATGTTTATAACGATCCGTCTGAAGTTCTTGATAGCTGTCTAACTGATAAGGAAATCCTTAAAAGAGCAGACGTTGCTATTAAAGAATATGACGCATTGAGCAATCTCACAAAGAAAGGATCTACTAAAGATCTAAAGAAACAGATTTATCTTACACTTGTTAGTATCAATATTCTTGAAGCTGTAAGATTTTATGTTAGCTTTATCTGTGCATTTGCATTTGCTGAAAATAAGAAGATGATTGGCAATGCTGATATTGTTAAATTGATTAAAAGAGACGAGGCATTGCATCTTTACAATACTCAAGAGATCCTAAAAATTCTACATAGCGTGGAAGATGAAGGGTTTATTAAAACTGCTAAGGAATGTGAAGAATTGGCCTGCGGGATGTTTGACTCTGCCGCACGAGAAGAAAAAGAATGGGCCTCTTATCTATTTAAAGATGGATCTATTATTGGGCTTAACGAAACCGTTATGCATCAGTATATCGACTGGCTATGTCAATCTCGACGCAAGGTAATTGGGCTACCATATGAGACTGGATTAAAGAATCCTATTTCTGGATGGACAGAGCCTTGGCTTAACAGTGAGGCTGTTCAGGTCGCACCACAAGAGCATGAGATTACATCCTACAAGATTGGTGCAAGTAAGAATGATTTAGACGATATGGATTTTGGAGATTTGGGACTATGACAGACGAGTATATTCATGTAACAGGATATGTTGATGATTCACCTATTGAGTTTTCAAAAACAGAAGGACTTAAAATGAGACAAGCCAGCGAGAAAGAATTGTTGTATAATACAGTATGCGATTTGGTAGACGATATTGTTCAATGGCATTATGATAGAAACTTAATTGATGGAAGTTCTGATAAAGATCAAACACTAAAGCTGCTACAAGAACTTGGCGAACTTTCTGATAGTGTATGTAAGGGTAAAGATGTCCGTGATGATTTAGGTGATATGATGGTTGTTATGCTAAATATTATGGAGCGTAACAAAATTACTCTCGCACAATGTTTAGAAACAGCATATAATGATATAAAGGACCGTAAGGGTAGGATGGTAGATGGTGTTTTTGTTAAAGAACAAGATTTATGAGGTTAAACTATGCCAATTCCACAAAGAAAACCTGATGAAGACAGAACTGATTTTTTGTCCAGATGTATGTCTAATCCAAAAATGAACGAAGAATATCCAGACGCTTCACAAAGGTATGCCGTTTGTCAACAGTCATCTAAGGCGTCTACTGCTGATCAAGTAAAAGATAACTATTACGATCAAACATTTGGTTCAACAGAAATCATCACTGATGAATCAAAGATGTATATTCCAGCGGAAGACGAATATTTAGACTTTGGAGAAGAGTCTGAAGATTATTCGATTGCTGTACAGTATGGCAAACCTCCAAAGAATGATCCAAGAAAAACTCCAGCACCTAAAAAAGATCGAAAGAAGGGTTCCAAAAAGAATAAGCCAGATAGTGCTAAAGATGATAAGGGTAAAATTACACTAAGCAAAGAAACAATATCTAAACTACAGAGCAAAGTTTCTGAACATAATGCCAAAGTTTCTGAAAAAGGAAAGGGCAGCAAAGCAACCCTTGGTCAGCTTAAAGCTGTGTATCGTCGTGGTGCCGGTGCTTTCTCCACAAGTCATCACCCAAATATGTCAAGGGATGGATGGGCTATGGCAAGAGTTAATGCCTTTCTTTATTTAATGAGAAATGGTAGACCAAGTAATCCTAATTACAAACAAGACAATGATCTTTTGCCAAAGTCGCATCCAAAAAGCACCAAGGCTGAATATGAAGAAGGGTCAATGCAAGTTGCACAAATTATGAAAATGCACATGCAGCTTATGGAATTAGTAGAAATGCTAGAAACTAAGCCTGTGGCATTTGAAGAATGGACTAAGGATAAGATCTCTAAAGCTGAGCATTTTATTGAGGCTATTTTTGATTCAGTTATGTATGCTTCTTTGGATGAAGATAACGATAATGATGAAGAAGAAGACGATGTTGAATCATTAATGGCGGAAAAAAAGAAGAAGAATGTTAAACTCAATAAGCCCTTTAGAACTCCAAAGGGTCCAAAGAAGTTTAGCGTTTATGTTAAAAATGATAAGGGTAATATCGTAAAGGTGAATTTTGGCGATCCAAACATGGATATTAAACGCGATGATCCTCAGAGGCGTAAGAATTTCCGTGCCCGTCATCAATGCGATACTAATCCCGGTCCTAAATGGAAGGCAAGATATTGGAGTTGTAGATTCTGGGAAGCTAAGAAAAGTGTTACAGATTTAACATAAGAAGCTAATACATGAGAAAAAAAAGAACAAGAAGACCAGTCAATAAACCAGATTTTAGACCAGTAAATAAAAGGAAAGATAAACAGTCAAGAACGGCGGTTAAATCCGTTACTGCTAAAACAGACAATCATCATAATTATATTATGTCGATTATTAATAATCCAATCACAATTTGTGTTGGACCTGCTGGTTCTGGGAAATCTTATATTAGTGCTGGGATGTTTGCCAATTTTTTGCATGAAGGAAGTTACGACAAAATTATTGCAACTCGTCCATTAGTATGCTCCGGAAAAGAATTAGGATCACTTCCCGGAGAGATGAATGAAAAGATTGCACCTTACCTAAAGCCTATTGAGGAAAATATTAAGAATTTTCTTGGTCAGGCTAACTATGGCCTCCACTATAATGACGGCAAGATTCGTTATGAACCGCTTGAAGTCATGAGAGGTGCAACCTTTGATTATTGTTGCATGATTTTGGACGAAGCACAAAACTGCACCTTGGATCAATTAAAAATGTTTATCACTCGCATGGGCAAGAATTCCAAGGTTATTATCAATGGGGATATCAATCAAACCGATTTAAGATCTCGTAGCGGGCTTGAAACTTTAATAAGAAAAGTTGGAAATATTGAAGGGGTTGGAGTTTGTTATCTAACCTATGATGACATTCAAAGAAATGGAATTATTGGGGAAATCCTGAGAGCATTGGAGGAATAATGCCAACATATGACTATTTATGCTCAAATTGTGAAACCGAGCTAAAAGATGTATACCAAAGCATAACCGAAAAGGCTATAATATATTGTATCAGTTGCGGAAATGATACGCTTGAAAGAGTGATTCATCCCCCAATGGTATTTGTTCGTCAAGAGGCAACTACGATTGGTCAGCTATCTGAGCGTAACGCTAAAAGGCTTGGACAGTCAGAAGTTCAAGAGCGAACACTGCAAGATAAAGATTCTAAAAAATCTGCACTAAAAGAAGCAAAGAAAGAAATAAACTCTCAAATCAATAAAATGAATTCGGAGCAAAAACGTCGTTTCATAGAGGGCGGATAATGGAAGAATACAAAAGTGTAATTATGATAGTTCCATACATTGGAACCGTCACTAATGGAAATACCTTGCTACAGCCTTTGGGTAAAGAAGAAGTAGATTTTATCGGCTATGATTTATGTCGTAAATTTCAAATTGAAGAAAAACATGAGTCATACATTGATTGCATAAAATCTCTTAAAGAACGATTAGAACTTATTTTAAAAACCGATTTATTAATGGAGGATATAAATGCCGACCAAAAAAACCAAAAGAAGAACGAATAGACAACCTAAAGCACAAGAAAATGTCGAAGCCAAAGCAACTACTGACGAACTTTCTAAAGTTCAAAAATTTTACATTGAAAGCAAATGCTCCAGTATGACTTTATCTGATGTTTCTTCTGATTTAGGACTTGACAAATCTGTAGTTTCATCGTACTATGATGAATGCAAAAACAAAGCTACTAATGATTTCACAGTTGATAAACTTATGAATATCAATTCTAAGCGTGGATACGCAGTAATGAGTAAAGAGGCTTCGGAGAAAGGTGATGCATCAAAAAAACGAGCAGCAAAAAAAGACACAAATCACATCCACAAAATCCGAGCAGATAAGTAAGCAGCGAGTTGCTCAATGCACGGAAAAGACTCCTTATAAATCTATGCATAAGGCTGGCTATGTAACGCCCGGAAATTACATTGCGGAGTTGATATTCCAGAAAAGAAATGAGTATTTCAATTCTGGCAAAAACGCAGAGAGTTTCTGGCTGCAAGGAAATAAGTTGCATGGTGCTTATAAGGGCGAAGTTATTGCGGCAAACAAACTACTGAAAGACTATCACGCCGACTCAGTAATAAAAGCAATAAAATCACCACAGGCTAAGTTTATATTGAAGTTATCCAAAAAAGAAAATAGGGATAAGCTAATTCCTATAATCGAAAAGTTTGAGAAAGAGCGTAAAGAAACAGAGATAGTAATTTCTGAAAATAATAAGACTGAAGTATCGAAACCGTTTGGGTATGGCAGAAATATATTGAAAGGCTTGTAATAAATGGCAGACGATAAGAAAAAAAAGAAAGTGGATTTGAGCAACGACAAGGCTATTCAAAGAGCCTTCGGTAAAGTCGTATCTAAAGGATCAGAGCTAATTCAAAGCATGGCAGATCTAAAGTGCATCACCGTAAGTCCAAAACTTGATCTAGCTCTTAATGGAGGAATTAGAGAGGCGTCTTGGAATATTATTTCTGGAGATCCCAAAACTGGAAAGAGCACAACATGTTTGCAGATTTGTAAAAATGCTCAAGATGATAATCGTCCAGTAATCTATGTTGATGGCGAAAGTCGATTAAAGGCTTATAATCTCTCTGGTACAGAAGGTTTAGATTTAAACAAAATACAAATTGTTCATAGTCCAGAAGATGGAGAGTCTCTATCCGCTGAAGACTTCTTAAATATTGCTGAAGAACTAATAAAGCGTCCTGAAAATAAAGGTGCTGTATGCGTGATTGACTCATGTTCTTCTTTAGTGCCAAGGTCAGAACTTGAAGAGAGTGCATCTGGTTCACTTCGTGCAACCCTTCCAAAACTATTGTCGCATTGGGTAAAAAAGACTTCGCAAACAGTAGTAAAAAACAAAATTATCGTATTGATTATTACGCATTATATTACAAACACATCTGGATACGGTAAAGTCAAAATTCCAGACTGCGGTGTAATGATTCAGTATCAGGCTGATACTAGAATTGATATTGCAAAGATAGAACCATGGGAAGAAAATGGTAAAAAGATTGGACAGCTTGTTCATTGGAAAGTAGCATGTTCTTCTATGGGTGCATCTGGAACAGAATGTGTTAGCCATATTAGATATGGCAAAGGTATTGACAAAGAAAAAGAAATGATAGATCTAGCAGAATCATTTGGCATCATAGACAAGGCCGGGGCTTGGTATTCAATTCCATTCTTGGAGGGCAGCGAAGAATTTAAAGAGCCTCCTAAGTTTCAAGGACAGGCAAAGATTTATGAATTCCTTGTAGAGCGACAGGATATTTTTGATCAAGTAAAGGCACAGGTTAATGGTATGCTAAAGGATGTTTAGAGTTACTGGATTAGATGGAAAAGAACATAAGTTTAATTATGCTAAAAATAAGTCTAGGAACTTCAGATCCAAAAAATCATCATACCATAAACAAGCTAGAGAGTTAATTAAAGAGAATTGGCCTACCTACTCTTTATATGAAGAAGTCACTCTGCCCGGATCTAAACGTCTTGGCAGAGGCTCTTTATTATATGCCGACTTTTTCTTGCCTGAATTAATGCTTGTGATCGAAGTTCATGGTCAGCAGCACTATGAATATTCTCCGTTTTTTCACAAAAATAAAATGGATTTTGTGCTTGCAAAACAGAGAGATTCCGATAAAATAGAGTGGTGTCGGTTGAACGAAATCAAAATTGTCACATTGCCATACAATGAGAGGTCAGAATGGAAGAACTTGATTCAACAGTCTCTGGAATAGATGGACTGGACAAATTTACAGAATGGATTGATAACTTTTGTGCGGCTAATAATATTGTAGAGTACAAAGATAGTGATGAATATTCGCACATATTACATCTTCCGCCAGAAGAAATAATCAGTTTAACATCTGATGAATGTTTTACAAATGCAATTACCCTGATGAATTATGGCGGTCTTCTTCAAAAGAAGCTAGATTTAATAAGTAGTCAGTATACTTGGTGTGTTGAAGCATTGAACTATTTGTTTGCTAAACAATGGTCAAACTATGACAAATTTCTACCAGCAGAAATAAAAAAGCAATCTATAATTTCTGAGAATACTTACGCACAATCTATTGAAAAGTCGCGTTTAAGACTGTATGCTGGTATTCAGATGTTGTCAGAAACCTGTCGTGATATAAAGAAGAGGGTTTCACTTTTTCAAGATTTAGGAAAAGCTAGGAGTTTTAAATGACGTTAACAGATTTAGTTGATAAAGTGCGGGAATTGCTCTATGATGGCATCATTGACAGTAATTGGGAATGTATATCAGAAGCATATCAAATGATTTCCGGAGAAAAAGTAGATATTCCAGAGCCAGAACCTGTGGATGAATTATCCGCCAGTCTTAAAAATATGATGGAAAGACTTGAAAAGTTAGAGAAGCAAGATCCTCCCAAAAAGAACAGAAGGAACGGTAGATCTAAAACCAAAAAGTCAGAACCTAAAGTAGATGAAAATTTCTCAATAAAATCATCCAAGCCAAAACGGTCGGTAAAGTCTTCTGGTCAAAATAAGTTTGAGTCAATGGCTGGAGTTTTAGAAGAGGCTGAGCAGGAAAGAGGCTTCAACAGTATTGATGACTCTAACTCTCCTAGAGTAGAAAGAAAGCGTAGAGAATATCAAACTAAAAGTGTTACATGCTCACAATGCAATAAATCCTTTGATGTCAATCCAATGTTTGCTAGAGAAAATTACATTTGCGACAAATGTATTTCGCGGAGAATTTGATAGTGTCTAAAGAAACCGATTTGAAAAATGTAGCTTCTGAACGTGCTGTTCTTGCCGGACTTTTACAGCATGGTAAGGAATGCTTACTAGAAGTTGAACTCTTCGTAAATGAAGAGAGTTTCACAATCGAAAATAACAAAGTCCTATATAAGTGCATTAAGCATTCATTCGAAAGTGGAGATGTTGTTGGTTATACAGAGATCCTGTCATCAGCAAAGAGTCTAAACCTAGACGAATTTGTTGAAAAAAATGATATGCTAAAACATATCACTGGAGTTATGAATACTCCGGTTAATATTAATAATGTCGCAGAGCACGCCAAAAAACTAAAGAGGCTTGAATTTGCCAGAATCATGCAGGGTAAGCTCAGAGACATTTATTTAAACCTGAACAAAGTTACTGGAGATGAGGACATCGCCAGCATTTTGTCGATTGCAGAAAACCCTATTCAAGATGTATGTCTATCCTTCATGAAGGAAGATGATCTTTCTCCAAAATCTATTGGCGAAGGCATCCATGCATATCTAGAACATATCAAGAATAATGATGGCAAGTCTATTGGTATTCCAACTGGTATGAGTGCATTCGATAAGGCTATTGGAGGCGGCTTGCGTCGAAAATGCGTAGACCTGATTGCTGCTCGTCCCAAAACTGGAAAATCTGTACTTGCCGATAATATTGCCTTGCATATTGCTGGAGAGTATGATATACCAGTACTTATGCTTGATACAGAAATGAGCACAGAAGATCACTGGAATAGAATCATTGCAAATAAAAGCGGTGTTGAAATTAATGATGTTGCATCCGGTAAATTTGCTACAGATCCTGAAAAAGTAGACTCTGTGACAAAATCTGTAGAGACTATTGAATCTATACCTTATGACTATATTAGCATTGCTGGTAGACCATTTGATGAAACACTATCTATTATCAAAAGATGGCTATTAAAGAGAGTTGGCTATGATGAAACAGGAAGACTAAATGACTGCGTGATTATTTATGACTATCTAAAACTGATGACATCTTCTAGTATTAATAACAATCTTGCAGAATTCCAAGTTCTCGGTTTTCAGATCACTTCACTGCATAATTTTTGTGTAGAGAATGATTGCCCGTGTTTGTCATTTGTGCAGCTTAATAGAGATGGTATTACCAAGGAATCTACAGATGTAGTTTCCGGATCTGACCGTTTAGTTTGGCTCTGTACTTCATTCTCAATCTTCAAGGATAAGTCAGATGAAGAAAAAGTTACGGATGGAATAAACAATGGAAATAAAAAACTTATACCAATTGTTTCCAGACATGGACCCGGAATGGAAGACGAAGGTTATATATGCTTGCAAATGGACGGCAAGTTTGCAAAAGTAAGAGAAGTTGGCACTATTAGAGAGATTAAGAGTAATGCAAACAACAATCAACAAGGATTTGCAAATTCGCAAAATGCGAATTTTGAAGAGGAAGATGGTGAAGAAGATTTTTGATTTCTTTGCCTTTTTTGAAATTAATGAATATTACGAGTCACATAACCTACTGATAAGTTCTTGTCCAGTCCATGAAGGAGACAATGTTACTGCATTCAATATCAATATTGACGAAGATCATGAAGATCACTGCGGTAAATGGTTTTGTAATACTCAGGGATGTCACAATGAGAAGTCAACTAATGATATTATTTCTTTAGTCTGGATGCTCCTTGAGAATAAATTCAAAAAACCTTATAAGTTTCCAGAAGTTATTAAGTTCTGTCAAGATTTTTGCTCTGGCGTAAAAATAGACATTTCAATTACTTATAAGTCATCAGAAGCACTAGATAAATTACTGAAAAATACAAGAAAAGTTGAGAAACTACAAAATAAGATAACAAGATCTACGGTAAGGAAACACCTTACCTTTCCTGCACAATACTATATCAATAGAGGATTCTCTCAAGAAGCACTAGATCTTTTTGATGTAGGATTATGCACTAGGCCCGATAGTCAAATGTACAAGCGTATTGTATTTCCAGTGTACGATGAGAATGATGAGTACATGGTTGGATGCGTCGGTAGAACTATAGGTAATGACCCTAGAAAATGGATTAACCAAAAGGGATTCAATAAATCCAACTTTTTGTATAATTACGGAAAAGCAATTGAGCATATTAGTAGAAGTGCGACTATAATACTAGCAGAGGGACAAGGCGATGTTATCCGTCTTTGGGAATCTGGTATTAGAAATGCCGTTGGAATATTCGGTTCAAAGATTAGCGATGCTCAAGAATTTCTGATTCAAAAGACCGGCGTTTCAAATGTGATTATTATGTCTGACAATGATAAAGCGGGTGACGCTTGTAAAAGAGACATATATGAGCGATTGAAACTTTTATTTAATATTTATACTGTGGAAATTCCCAAAAACGACATTGGCGATATGACAGTCAATGAAGTCAATGAACTAATCAAGCCTCAAATTCAAGGAAAATTTTGATGACACAGATCATTGCATTATGCGGTAAAAAGCAATCAGGAAAGACTACTCTTTCCAACTATCTACATGGTCATGAGATGAAACGCCATGATATTGTTGAAAAGTTTCTAATTTCCCCGGAAGGGGAGCTTGTGGTAAACTGTACTTTTCATGATGAAAATGGAAAAGAGTTTGAAGAACTTGGAGTTCTTGATCTACAGCAGCATACGGATGAATTTTTCCAATATGCCTCTCGTAGAATTTGGCCTCTTATTCGCGGCTATAATTTCGCAGATTCATTAAAAGAAATCTGTGTTATGCTATTTAATATTCCACCAGAATGTGTCTATGGAACAGACGAACAAAAGAATCAGATTCAGGAGCATCTATTATGGGAAAATATGCCGGGAGATACTAGCGATATTGGTCCCAACGGTAAGATATGTCATCATAAGGGACCAATGACCGCTCGTGAGTTCATGCAATTCTTTGGCACAGACGTTATGCGTAAAATGTACCAGCCAATCTGGTTGGAAAATTGCTTTCGAAGAATTGAAGCTGATAAACCAGAGATTGCTGTTATTGGCGACTGTCGATTCTTAAATGAGATTGAGGCTGTGCAAAAGCGTGGTGGAAAAGTTATTAGACTAACTCGCTCACTCTATGAAAGCACTCATCAGAGTGAAATTGACGCAGACAATTATAATAAGTTTGACGCAATCATTGATAATTCAAATTTAGATATTAATCAATCATGCAAGGCATTCTTGGATGAACTAATTAACCTTGGTGTCACCAAAAAGATCAGAGAAATGGGCAAGTACACCGCATCAATAAAGTGATTTAATATGATTATATGTTACCATAGAAGCAGTTCATTAGGCACGTTTGAGATGTGCGAAATGAAATATTTCTTTCAGTACGTATTAGGCATGAAAGATAAAACGAATAAAAAGGCCGTACTAGGTACGGTCTTTCATCGTGTAATGCAGGTACTGGCTGACAAGAAAAAGGCTCAAGAAGAGAAGAAAAGAAAACTGAAGAATGATGACATTCAGGACTTAACGTTTGCTCAATGCGATGATATAGAATTCGTTACAGAGCTATGCTTTGAATACTACAAATATCATGAAGAAGATGTTGGCTTAGGACCAAAAGATCTACAGACATGTATTGGATGGGTATACAAAGCATTAGCTTACAATGATGGCTATATGGACCCGAGAAATCAAAATATCAATGCCACAGAGCAATTCTTTGATATTGAGATTAAGCAAGATTGGGCTAAGTACCGATATGAGATTAATGACAAAGTATTTGATGGATATCTTTCTATCAAGGGCACAATCGACGTAATTATCAAAGAGGATGATCTGTACTTCCAAGTCTTGGATTATAAAACCGGCAAGCGATTGAATTGGGCAACAGGTAAAGAAAAGACCTACGAAGATCTTTGCTCTGATAAACAATTGCTACTCTATTATTACGCATTAAAGAATCTCTTCCCAGAAAGAAATTTCTATGTATCCATTTATTATGTTAATAATGGCGGGGTTTTTGATATTGTCTTTAGCGAAGAGGATTACAAGAAAGCAGAAGACATGCTTCGGGAAAAGTTTGAATACATCCGATCAGTTGACCTGCCGAGACAACTCTCTATAGATCAGCAAAACTGGAAGTGTACAAAATTGTGTAAATTTTCAGAAGAGTTTCAAGATTCTGGAAAAACTACTTGCCAATACTTCCATGATTTGATAAGATCTAAGGGTATGAACACTGTTGTATGCGAACATGCTAATTTGAATAAACTTGGAAAATATGGTGCTGGTGGAGGTAGACTTGGAGAAGATAATGAAAGTAATTAGTAAAACTTGCTGTAAGTGTAAGGAATTGATATATGATTAGAAATCACAGCCATTATTCATTACTTATGTCTACATCTCGATCTAAGCAGATTGCCAAAGCCTGCAAAGATGCTGGATATAGATATGCTGGAATTACTGATGTAGCCACGATTAGCGGCTGCGTTAATTTCATACAAGCATGTAAAAAGGAAGATATCACCCCGCTCATTGGATCTGAGATTATCTTAGATGATAATTCAAGACTAACTCTTGTATGTAGAAATATTGAAGCATGGGATGATTTACTCGGAGTTATATCTCAGGCCAATTCTAAAGATAACCATGATGGCACTCCAAAAATTTCATTTGCCGATTTGACACAAAGCATTAATCCAGACAACTTTATCTGCATTGATGGCTATGTCGGTAGTAAGCTATTTAATAAACTATTTCCAAATATAGACTGCATCTTTGATGCTGCCGATATTGAAATGGTTAAGTCATGCATTGACAATAACTGGAAAGAAATACTCAATGATGAAATAGCGTTGATGCATCAAACATTTGCTCATTATTATCTAGAAGTCAACAATCTTGACTCAGATACTTTCCCGATCTCCAAGGTAATGTCTGACATTCTATCCGTCTATGACAATGTAATTCCGAATACATCAAGTTATTATCCCGAAAGAAAAGATGCTGTTGATCATCGCGTATTAATCTGTACTAAGCTGAAGACAACTATGCGTCAACTTGCCGATAAGATTAGCAATGCTAAAGATATCGACTTGCTTAAATTTATTAGGAGTAGCTCATACCATATCAAGACTAGAGAAGCTATTGAAGCAGCATACAGTTCAGAACAGGTAGATAATCTTGACAAGATTACTGAATTGTGTGCCGACATTAATATCCTATCCAAACCTAAGCTGCCAAACTTTGAAACTCCGGATGGAAGCACTGAAGATGAATATCTAAAGGAGCTATGTCGTAAGGGATGGAAACGTCTCATTATGACTGGAGTAGATCCATATAAATATGATATATATAAAGATCGTGTACTTAAAGAGCTAGAGGTTATCGAAAAGGCAAATCTTGCCGGATACTTCTTAATCGTTCAAGATTATGTTAACTATTTTAGAAATCAAGGATGCTTGGTTGGTCCCGGTCGAGGTTCTGGTGGTGGATCATTAGTATGCTATCTCACAGGAATTACTCTAATCGACCCAATTGAATATGGCTTGATTTTTGAACGATTCTATAATGAAGGTAGAAATACTGAAGATCATGTATCACTTCCCGATATCGACATTGACTTTCCGCCATCGTACCGTGATAAGGTTGTCGAATATCTAAAGAATAAATATGGCGATAGTCAAGTTTGCCAGATGCTTACATTTGGTAGACTTGCAGGAAGGTCTATTTTGAAGGAAGTGTTAAGAGTCAATGAGTCGTGCAGTTTTGACGAAATGAATAAGATTACGGAGAGGATTCCAAACGAAGCTGCCATTTCCGACCTGCTGGAAGAAATGGATAATCCATCAGTAATTCGCTGGGCTTTGGAAAATGACAGGAATTCTCTAATTGATTACTGCTGGCTTGACGATGACGATACTCTACAAGGCGAGTATGCTAAGGTGTTTGAGCAGGCAATGCGTATGGAAGGCGTCTTCAAAACTCAAGGCAAACATGCTGCTGGCGTTGTAATTGCATCTGATGACTTGACAAAAATCTGCCCTATGGTAAAATCATCTCGTAGTTCCGAGCAAATTGCGGGCATGGAAATGGGCGACTTAGAAGCTATTGGATGTGTTAAATTTGACATTTTAGGCGTTTCTCTTCTGGAGAAAATTTCAAATACTGTTGAGGAAATTAATTATGAATTATCGTGACTACATTGTTTATGACTTTGAAACTACATCAGCTAATCCGTACACAACACAACCCGTACAGATTGCCGCTGTTGTTGTTCATGGTCGTAAACTTGAAATCAAAGAAGGTTCCGAGTTTCAGTCTTTAATGAAGCCAGAGCTAAACATAAAAAAGTGTGAAACACTTGGTGTTGACCCGCTTGAAGATGGTGCCGTTGCAGTTCACGGAAAGACCGCAGAAATGCTAAAGAAGGCACCAACTATTAAAGCCGTCTGGAAAAACTTTACAGATTACGTCAATCAGTACAACTTCAAAGGAAGTAATTGGTCGGCACCAGTATCTGTAGGATATAATATCAAGGGTTTTGACTCTATCATCGTGAATCGCCTATGTACGACAGATCCGTGGAATTTTGGACCTGTAGATAACAAGCGTGGCGAGCAGGATTTGTTCAATCGAATTCATAGCATTGACATGCTTGACTTTATGTTTGCATTGTTTGAAAACAATAAAGATGTGAATTCACTTTCTGCCGATAATCTTGTCCGTGGATATATGGGTTACGATAAAGGGACGGCACATGATGCAATGTCCGACGTTATTATGACAGCGGAATTATTCTGTAGAACTATGAGAATGTTAAGAAGCACAGCGTCTCGTAAAACGTTTAAGGGTGCATTTGCATGATTGAACATAAAGAAAAAAAATAACAAGGTCAATAAAGATGCAGAAGATTGATATCACAAAATTGAATGAAAATGATCGTGCCGTTTGGGATATGATTGGCGAAGGCCGTGTCAAGGGATGCTTTCAAATTGAGAGTCATCTTGGCAAGACATGGTGCAGGGCACTGAAGCCTGATAATATTCTTGAATTAGCAGCACTGATTAGTATTATTAGACCCGGAACCTTAAAGGCTTTCGTCGATGGAAAGTCTATGACCCAGCATTATGTAGATAGAAAGCATGGTAAAGATAAAGTTCCAAGCCTGCATCCAGCTATTGATAAGCTACTTGAAGAAACTTACGGAGTTATTGTATATCAAGAACAGGCGATGGAAATCGCTGTTAAGATGGCTGGATTCAACTTGAAAGAGGCAGACGACTTACGCAAGGCTATTGGTAAAAAGAAGGCGGATCTGATGAAGCAGGTTCGCGTCAAGTTTATTGATGGATCTAAACAAAATAATATTGAAGAAAGCAAGGCTACTGAGATCTTTGACATGATCGAAAAGTCGGCTAGGTATTCATTCAATAAATCTCATGCAGTAGCATATGCTAAAATGGCCTATTGGTCAGCTTATATAAAAAATTACTATGTTGACAGGTTTATGAAAAACTGGCTACGAGATGCCGATGATAAGATTGATCCCGATATGGAAAAGCGTCAACTTATTATGGCAGCAAGAGCGGAAGGTCTTGAAATCAAAGGTCCAAGCATTTCAGTACTTGAGGAAAACTTCACTTTCGGAAAACGCGATGGTATGTTTCCAGCTATTCATTTCGGCATTTGCAACGTCAAGAATGTTGGTGCAATTCATCTCCAACAATTAAAGGATAGTATCTCAAATATTTCAAGCATAAACTGGTCCAACCTATTGGTTCATGTACTACCTAATGTAAATAAGAGAGCTATAGAAAACTTAATTAGCGTTGGTGCGTTTGCTGGTCTTGGCAAATCAAGAACGGAAATGATTCATGAGTTTCACTGCTTTTCTGACTTTACCAAGAAAGAAATGCAGTCAATACAAGAACATCTCAATATTAATAATTTAACAGCGGCAGAAATTGTAAAAAATCTACTATCCTATGGAGTTAAAAAGGATGGAGGATTTATATCTACACAGAGCCGATACATGAAGATTGAGGATATCTTGATGAGAATTCAAAATCCCGGCAGGAATCTTGCTGACAACTCCATGACATATGCTAGAATAGAAGAAAAGCTGCTTGGATATGCGATTAATCACTCGGAACTCAACGCCTGTTCAGATGCATGTCACGCAAATGCCACATGTAAACAATTGACAGATGGCAGAGCAGACAATTGTGTTATTGCTGTAATTATTAAAACTGTTAGAGAGCATAAAACTAAGAACGGCGACATCATGGCTTTTGTATCTGCCGAAGATGATTCTGGAGAATTAGAAAATATTGTTATTTTTCCTGATGTATACGAGCAAAACAAAGATATAATATACGATAGAGCCACAGTATTATTATCTGGTCAAATAAAAGATAAAACCAGAAATTCATTTATTATTGATAAAGTTTTTAGCATTTGAGGCAGTTAAATGAATAAGTGCATATTCTATGGGCAAATACGTAGCAAGAATTTTGAGACAGATGTCGATTCCAGTATTTGTAAAATAACATTACAGCTTAAAATAGAAAATAGAAGAAGTACAAAGTCTAAAAACAAAAAAATTGATTATGAACTTTTGAACTTTGAAGCATGGGGTGGTGCAGCACTGACCATCGAATCTAATGCCGATCCCGGCGATTACATTTTGATAGTAGATTCAACGGCCAGATCAATATCTCATGATAATAGTGGCTCACCAACAAGTGAGCTAATTTGTTTTAGAATTAACGAGTTTAAGATTATTAAGTACGGAGGACGATGATGGATTCTCAAGTTGAAAAAATGATTGAAGAGAACAAAAACCTTATCTACAGTATTGCAAATTCTCTTTATATCCCAAACAAGGCATTTAGCATAGAAGATCTAATCCAAGTTGGATTTTTAGCAATTTGCAAAAGTGCAAATAAATACAATCCAGAACGAGGAAGGGTCTCAACATTTATTACGCACTGTGCTAAGAATGATATGATAAAGTTTATTAGAAAAAATAAGATTGGCCGTGAACTAATTTATAATGAATTAAAGAGCCTTAGTTATGATGAAACAGAAGAAATTCTCAAATCTGATGTATTGGATTATTATAATTTAAAAAATACAATTGAAGAAAAGATTGTGACACTAAAGAGAAATGGCGAATCCAATAGAGCTATTGGCAAAAAACTAAATCTAAACTCGAATAAAGTGTCTTCAATACTTTCAGAAATCAAAGAAAGGCTAGCAACAAATAATGGCTAGAAAAAAAAGAGTACTCTTCATTAGCGAGGCCGCATATCTAAATACGGGATATGCAAAATACAGTAAGGAAGTAATATCGCGTCTATATAGAAGCGGTAAATACGATGTAGCGGAAATGTCTGTATATGGAGCCGCTAATGATCCAAGACGCTCCAGTATTCCTTGGAAAAATTATCCAGTTCTTCCAGATGAGCATAACGAAGAACAAATGAAATCGTATAATTCTAGTCCGGGCAATCAATTTGGAAGCTGGAGATTTGAAAGAGTTTGTTTAGATTTCGAGCCAGATATTGTTTTAACAATTCGTGATTATTGGATGGATGCCTTTGTATATCATTCTCCATATAGAAGAATTTTCAAATGGGCATGGATGCCAACTGTAGATGCATCGCCACAGAATCCAGAATGGATTGATTTATTCTGTGATGCAAATTATGTACTAACCTATTCTGATTGGGCTAAGAATGTCCTAGAAGAACAGGCTGGAAAGAACATAAATACAGTTGGCTCTGCCCCTCCATCAGCATCCGATGCTTTCATTCCTATGAATCAAAAATCTGTTAGAGATGAATTTGGCGTCCGCGATGATATAAATATTATTGGTAGTGTAATGAGGAATCAACGTCGGAAGTTATTTCCCGCGTTGATTTCTGCATTTAGTAAGTATCTAAAAGAAACTGGCGACACCAAAACATATTTGTATATGCATACCAGCTATCCAGACGCTGGATGGAATTTAGCAAACTTAATCCACTCTAATGATATCTCTTCTAGAGTTTTAATGACATACGTATGCGGAAACACAGATTGCAAAAATGTTGAAGTCTGTTTTTTTTCAGATGCCAGAAAAGTCTGCCTTAAATGTAATAAATTTAGTTCAATGCCGTCTAGTGTATCTAATGGCGTTTCAGATGAAATACTGGCAAAGATATATAACATTTTTGATCTTTACCTTCAGCCAGCAAATTCAGAAGGGTTCGGTCTTCCTCAAGTTGAGGCTGCTGCATGTGGAATACCAATTGCCTGCACTAACTATTCCGCTATGGAAGACATTGTTAATAAACTAGATGCATATCCAATATCTTATACAAAGTATAAAGAATTAGAAACTGGATGTGATCGTGCTGTTGTTGATGAGAATAGCATAGTAGAGATCATAAAAACTTTTCTATCAGACAAAACTCAAAAGAGTAATATTCGTCAGCTATTTGAAGATCATTATAGCTGGGACAAGACTGCCGCAAAGTGGATGGAAGTCATTGACGACTGTGAATATGCTGACTGGAAACAGCCTGCAAATATCATTAGACCTTCAAAAATAAATATGGAAGAAAAGTCTAATGAAAGATTTGTGCGGGAGTTAACCGAACTATTTTGCTACTACGAGGGGCACAAAAACTCGTACTTTACGAGGAACTTAATGTCTGATCTAACAAAAGGATCTAGCAAGATTGCGTGGGATGATCATTTCTCTAATGAATTTACTCCATCAAATCCAAATAAACAAAGACCAGTTGATAGGCAGTCAATTATTAATGTATTTGGTCGGAGACTACAGAATTATAATATCTGGGAAGATGTGAGAATAAATAGATCTAAATTAAAAGACGGGAACGAATTATGGCTAAACTAGGAACATTTTGTAATGAATGCTGTTTCTATAATCCAGATAAAAAAGAATGCAGTCATGGCCTTATAGATATGTTTACGCAGCGGGGAGCGACTATAGAATGGAATGATGACGGCCCATCAATAGATAGAGTTTGTAGATATAGAAGAACTCATGACTGGAATGAAGACTTATCATTAGAAGAAAAAATAAAACTTTGTGAAGAAGAGGTATTTCTTTCCGGCTCAATAATTCTATTAGTTCAAGAGATTGATAACGTCAAAGATATCCTCTCCAAATTAAAAGATGTAACAAATAATCGTTTTAAATTTATTATATCACATGAATGTAAGTTGAGTCCATTATTAGAAATCTCTAAAGAATTAGATATTCATGCTTCATTTGTTAGAAGCGTTGATGAAGATGTGTCTGACGAAAAACGAGTTTTTGATTGCTTAAAGCATCTGAAAAACGGGTATGTCTTTCTTTTTAATTGTGATAAAGAAATTGACTATACTATTTTTGAAAAGGTCCATAAATTTACTACCAAGTTGATGCACCGTGTATTACATATCGAACCGATTGATGAAAAGCTACATCAGTCCGTCAGTATGGTACATATTTATAAATGGCTTAATGGAGATATGATGGAATCGTTTTCTAATAAGCTAAAAAACATAGCCAGTGAAGAATCTAGCGACCCCCAAGTATTCAATTGGAAAGAAATCAATGAAGCATGTGCTAATAATCTATAAGATATTCTCAGATCTTAATCAAGATTACTTACAAAAAATAATAAATGGGTGTAAGTCAAAGAAGCATAATGTAACAATTAACTTCCATGATTTTACGCTGTCCAAAAAAATTAGATCTCAAATTGAACATGTTGAGTTCTCTGACTTAGAAGCGATTAACATCTCTGATGAAAACTATGAAGATATTGAAAAATCAGATCAAATTATTGTTCAAAAACTAATAAGTTATAGCCACTTTGATGTGGTCTCAATATTAGTGCATGATATATTACTAGATAATGCAATAGACCAAATTGATTTTTCGGTTTTAGAGAACAGCAATGTCGCGTCAATTTATCCAGATAATAATACTTGGACACCATTTAGCACAAGGGTTTATGGCAGGTCGCATCCGTTAATGAATGCAGGAGTTAGGTGTTTATTTGTAGACATGTCAAAGTTGTTCTCAGTCTTAGGTAATGAGCATCCTGTAGGAGAAATCTACAATAATTATCCGTCTTGTCATTTTCCAGAAGTACTATTCACTGCTAACGCATTAAAGAATGAATAGACAAGAATGCATCCATACTATCAAGCAAACTCATCTTGATAAAGTAACATTTATTATATTATGCGGAGGCAAGTCTGGAGTTAAGGGTACTCAAAATATACCATTAACATGTATTGACTATAATAATACGGTAGTAGACCATCAAATACAAACAATAAATAAGAATTATGAACATGCAGATATCATGTTAATGACCAGCTTTGAGTCAAAAAAAATAATCCAGCATATAGATGAAAAACAATATAGCAATGTACGCATATTTGAAAATAAAAATTATATAGAGGAAAGCATAATAGATACTTGGAAACTTGCTGTAAATTGCTGTTCAGAAGGAAGTTTTTTTTTAATACATGGTGACAGAATCTTTAATAGCGATGCGATAACGCCATATGATGAAAATAGAATCTCTATTAGTGTTTATAACAATATTAAGAAAAACTATAATCTTGGCATAACATATGAAAACAATAAGCTAATAAATATGTCATATGGCCTACCAACCATCTGGTCAGAAATTCTTTTTGTGCCAAAATTATACTATAGAACTATCAAGTCAAAATTAAACGAGGCAAAAACCAAAAAAATTTATACGGTTGAAAAATTCTTAAATACTGTAAATCAAGAAATAGACATTTATGTTGATCGCAAAAATAAAATCAGCATTAAGTCATTAAAGGAAATGATATGAAAATCTTGTACTATATTGATAGTCACGACTCTAGAGTAAAAGCAATTGTAGATACAGTAAAGGCGGCTGGATATACAGTTGGATATATAACAGAATTAGATCAGAAATCAATCTATGAATTTAGTCCAGATATCATCATTCATAATATCCCAAATGCTGCACGATTCCCAATAGACGGAAAATTTGTATCAATTAACTTTAATGAGTCACAGTCGGAAAATTCTTTTACTTTTACAAATGAATTATCAGATAGATATATTTCCCCATTTGTATCTCTAAGAGAAATTGATGTAGATGAAAAAGATCTCAATAAATATAAATCTGATGTTGTATACTTCGGGTCTCCACAGTCTTTTAATGAGTGCCTCAATATTGTATATGATAAAAAATTAAAGTTTAGATTCTTTCATCAGCACCCGCATAATATTTATGGTTATTGTGGAATGTGCAATGTTGATGAATATTTTAAACATTATAGACATGCCAAGGCTTCAATCGCAAATGGATTAAATGATACGGCAAGATTGCAAGATATTATTGTAGCTGGTGGGAATCCAATTGTATTTCTTGGTGACAAAGATGATTTTACAAACAGATTAGAAAAGGCCGTGTACGAAGGCAAAAAATACACGATTGATGGAATGTCTAAACAGGATGTTCTTGATAAGAATACGGTATTTGATGCATCTGCCAAAATATTTAAGAAAATTGGATTGAATAAAATTTCCAAAGATATTGCACAAGTAAAACAAAAGATGATTGGAAAATATAGATGAAAACAATGATATGCTTGGATCACTTAGCTTATTCTTATCAAAACTACGAACTGTTCCATTCTATTAATGAGGTCGTAGAAAATTCACTAGAGGAAGTATGTATTGTTCCATTCAATGCTAGTAGACCATTTATGAATATCAATACATCCATCTATAATGTTGGAGAAATGGGTTCGTTTAATAATGGGTTGCTTATCTCCAATAGCATCAAGCATGTAGATAAGTTGCTATCGTGTCCATCAAATACAATCAAGGCGTTGTATCTATATGATTTAGAATGGATGTTTGAGCCAACCTTCTTTGAAGAACTATATAGTATTTTCACTAATAAAAACCTAAAACTTATTGTAAGATCCAAAGAGTTCATCGAGCCAATACAATGTATTGCTGATAGAACGCCAGATGCAATTGTACCCTATTTCAAATTGGAGAAGATATGGAATTCGCTTTAAAAAACAAAGATAAATTACTACATATGTATGAAAAGGGCTATAGTAGCTATGAAATGGCTAACGAACTGAATACATATTCCACCAGAGTCCTACGTGCTTTAGCCTTTCTGGGTGAAAAATTTCACGGAGATAGCAAGTATTATAAACGAAGCTATTCTGAGGCACAAAAACTTGCTTTAAAAAATGGAAGATCGCAACATCCAACTAAAGGAAAAAAGCTAGATATTTCTCATAAGGAAAATATTGGCAAGTCTAGATCGCAAGCGTATCACTCCCTTAGTGAGCAGGAAAAAGAACGACTATCTCAAATGAGTAAGGATAACTGGAAGGCTCTAGGAAAGGCTAAGCAGGAAGAAATTAGAGCACTTGCTTTAGAGGGTGTAAGACAAGCTAGTAAGACCGGCTCGAAAACTGAAAGACATCTTCGTAATGGCTTGTCTCAGGCTGGTTATTCTATTGAATTCCACAAGACGGGACTTGTTCCGGGAAGTAATCTTGAAGTTGACTTGTTTGTTTCAGAATTGAAAACCGCTATCGAGATTGATGGACCCGGACATTTTTTGCCAATTTGGGGAGAAGAGAAGCTACAAAAACAGCAGTCAGCGGATACAATAAAGCAGGGCATTATTCTCAGTAACGGATATGTCATTTTGAGAATTCGTCAAATTGACAAGAATATTTCATTGACAAGAATGAATTATTTGCTAGAATTAATCCTAAATGAACTTGAGAGGATTCGGGAAAAGTTTCCCGAAAACAATAAACGGTTGATAGAAATTGAGGTAAAAGATGGCGAAGCAAGAAGAATCTGAAGAAGCAGTAGTACCAAGCATTAATGATCCAGAATGGAGCGACTACGCGATGTCGTTCTTTACTGCTAAGGAATTAATTGATGGCAATCCATTAGTTGCTGGACTAAGGCGTGTAGCAGAAATGTTGATTGGAGAAATTATCTCAAGCAAGCCAACTATGGTTGTTCATGCAGAGAACAATAGTCCTATTGGTAGAGCCACTGTTGTTTACGAAGTTCAGTTTCTATGTAGACGATGCAGTGGTGAAGAGTATATTAAAACGTATGCTGATGCAGCAGAAGTATGGGAAGGCAATACAGATGACCTGTTTGCTGTTCATGCTGCTGCTACAGCTAGTACTAGAGCGGAAGGTAGAGCACTACGCAAGGCATTGAAACTTCGAGTAGTTGCGGCTGAAGAACTATGCAAGAAAGATGTATCTAAGTTCTTAGGCGAACAGTCGGGACAAAACGAAGACAGAATCAACAATGATCAGGTTAATTTCATTGACAATCGTTGTAGAAAGCTAGACATCAATGTGCTTGCCTTTGTTAATTCTGGAGAAAAGGAGTACAGAAGCATTTATGAGGTAAAGAAAGAAACTGCTGCAAAGATGATTAAAGAACTTAATAAATTATCAAATGACAAAAAACTAATCTCAGACAGTATTAAAGGTTATGATGAGGATTGGAACACATGAAAGTAGAATATCTTGTAAAGATTGGTGGTAAAGAAGTTGTCGTGTCACAAGAATGCGATACAGATTGCGATATGTTTAAATTTCTATATCACATGGGAGAGTTGTTTGACAACTGCACTTGTGAGAGAAATGGACAAACTTCCGATAGAGTGAAGATTAATGTTCGCTCTGATAATGATGACAATGAATACTATGAAATGGTATGCTTTGATCCATCACAACCTGAATGTCATTATGCTAAGCGTAAGTTCGGGGTAAATAAGAAAGGTGGCGGATTGTTTCCAAAGAATAAGGACGAGGAAGGAAACTGGAAGCCTTGGACTAAATATAATAAAGAAACGGGTAAGGAAGAGTAATCACTTGCCGCTGGTTTAAAACCATGCCCGCCCCGCTGAGAATTCTTGGCGGGGCTTTTTTAAGATTTATAGGAGACTATAATGAGGTACTATAGGTTAATATTTAAAACAGAAAATGAAAAGGTAATGTTTAGTGAGATAGTTGAACAGTCAATATCTTCTTCTGAATTTGAAGGAATGAATTGGGAAGCACCAATCATTAGGCAAGAGATGGCTGGTCACGTTCACTTTATTGCATTAGATAGAGATTATCTTGATGCTATGTTATTAGGTGTTGGAACATATCAAAACTTGCTAGGAATAACTAATGAGTGACAAAGCCAAAACTCAATGCGAATGTCCACTTGCTGGATTTTGTGAGAGACATGGAATTCAAAAAAGCTCTCATTATCATAAACTATGTCAGAATCATTCTGGTTATTTTGCTCAATGGGAGGCATGTCGCGGTCCCGGACAAAACCCTAATAATTGTAAAGAAAATAATGATAACAAGTTTATACAGCAAGAAGAACCAGTACAAGAAGAATCAGTACAAGAAATGCCTAGTGCCATACAAATGGCTAAAAACTTTGCAAAATCCGCAGTAAATCATATATCCAACGGGATGAAAAATGTAGACGTTAATGTACAAACGCAGCGGTTAGAAATTTGTGCAGCATGTCCATTTATTAGTAAGGACAAATCTAGATGCACTAAATGCGGATGCTTTCTTCAAGCTAAAACAAAATGGGAATCTTCTTCATGCCCAATAAACAAATGGTAGATTGACTTAACTTTCATTCTCAGTCATAACCAGCTTCTGTAATTTCAAATTGAACTCTTGAATTAGTGCATGGAGATTCGGTTTTTGCCGTTCCTTCACAGTGACAGTCTTCAGTCCACCAGCCGCTATTGAAGGTTAATGCTGGAGGGGATGGCATGTCATTAATAAACCCATTTCCACAATCACAAGAGTGGAAGTCTACACACCGTTTGTCAGCACTACATAATCCATTTATCCAATCAACTTCACAGCTACATTTATCTGGATACATTATAGATCCAGCAGCAAATGACATATATTGATACTGATCACACTGCCAAACTGGAGCATATCCGGTGTCATCAATTCTATAATATTTTCCATCGCAGGTATTTTTCATCCATCCGGCTTCTACACCAGTTGTTGCATAGGAATAAGAGACGGAGATTGTACCAGAGGGAGGAACATAACAGGTGCCTATATTAGTTCCACCGTAGGTTCCTGAAAATTCTGGCATATCAACTAGATTGTCTGCACTAATCCATGCTCCAGTAGTTCCAATTATCTTTAGAACAGGGAATGGACCACTTTCACAGGTTGGATATGGACAACTTCCCGGAGAGGGAATGCCTGACGCACATAAGTAGTCAGCATTTGCAGATTCTCCAACATATGTAGCTAGTCTGAATTGCTGACACTGTCCTTTTCGGGGGTCAACATTATAGTTGCATTGACTATCACCACAAGAACATGGAGGATTTGCTATATTGCCAAGACATGCTGTTGCGGGCCATTCTTGCACCCCTCTTAGCAATGTAGGAGGATCTCTCTCGACCCCTTTTCTAGCAATACGATTAAGTGAGCATTCCACATCTATCATTATTTTAAATGGGTTAAATAAACACTGATGATTTCCAGAAACAGGAGTTCCGCTAGCTCTAATTAGTCCCGTTTGTGACTCGTCTAAAGAAACTCCAAACCTATCAAGATAGTAGCCCATAGACTCAAAACCATTAGAAGTAAATGTTTTTGGCTGATGTATGCCCGCTAAGATAGTATGTTCACTATGTAATGGTAATTGTGACACACATCCAGTTCCAACAACAGTACAGCTTTTAACATCTGAAGCAAATCTCCATCCGGGATGGACGACTCCAATTAAAGGTAGATAGTCATCTACTATGATTGTTACATCGTCAATATGAACTCCACTCTGAATCGTTGCTAATACTTCATCATCACACCAGTCTCTAAATCTCAATACCTGCTCTCGGTTTAAATCATCACCTTCTCCCGCACTTGTATACCCATCAAAACCATAGCCGGTTTTAAACTGACTTGTCGTAGTGCAAACACTAGGTGCGGCAAAAGCAGCTACCTTAGTTCCACTAGCATAGTGATGTCTTGGAAACAACATCTTATTGCACCATAGTTCACCACCACACTCAGATGAATCTTGAACGCAACTGTGTTTTTTATTTGTTTCAAATATTCCATAAAAGTTAAGTGGATCATAATATTTTCCAGTTTCAAAAATTGTTGTAGAAACTGGCGGATCTGGTCCAAGGCCGCTACAATTGAATTGACCATCGCCATCTCTATTTATTGAAGGAATTAAATTTCCGGTAGTTACTGTCGGCAGATGACCACTTGAATAAAATAAATTAAAATAATTCCATACATGACTATATGAAGAACCCGGAGATGAAAATTGATAATCTTGATTTACATAAACACCCGATGACGGATGAATACTGCATGGAGCCTCATATGCTGGAGTAACAGTGTCTGCTTCTAAGGCATAAGGAATGATATGGCAAAGACCCTCTCCACTGTAGGCACCAGCAGCAACTGCTACACAAACTTGTTCTCCCTCCCCATCGACAATTTGCTCATACCAAGTTCTGTCGTGCTCATGGTATTCTCTAGAAAGGTCTAATCTATATTGTGTGTCTCCAGTAGGACCAATAAAGCAGTCGATCTTATTTACAATTGCAACTTCGGGAGCACATCTTTTCTTGCGAACTTCAACGCCAGAAAATGGCAGTTCATCACCAACTAATCCGTGATATATTGGATTGCCACAACTTTTGCTTCCAACGTTAGAATCCTGACTGCAATCTACTGCTGAACATTCAACTACTGATCCGGGATAGTCTCCTTTGGACATTTGTCCACACTCACCACCAATGTATGGTTCATTCAACTCATATTTAATCCCGCTGACTAATCCATTCACCCCATGATTCCAGTCCCACCAATCTGTTGAAGAAAAGGTGCCTAGATTAATACCCATGTATGGACATGGAGGGCCACAAGATAAATCTGTTGGTCCTATTACAGTTCCATTGGCTCCACTAGCTCCAATCCAATAAATTGTCGCACAGCTACTTCCAGATGTTAAAACAGGCTGATGATTAGAATCAATTTCATATATAGCAGCTAATGTTGGATCTTGACAATCACAAAAACACGAATTAAATTGATAGTTTGACGGTGCCCTAGCGGGTTCTACACCTTCAAATCCAATTTGTTCATCACACAAACAAGAGATACCGCCACCACCGGGACGAAATGTTTCTATTCCCGTGGGGCATGTATTACATAATGTATTTCCACTACAAGGATTTTCAGATGGGCTTACTGGATTTGGACATCCATAAAAATATCTGCTTCCATTAGATGCCGTTAACTCACATCCATAAGCATAAATAGTATCTCCCGGACAAAATCCAAATAAATTGTTTACTTCATAAAAATCTCCAGAAGTAAGGCATCGTGCTAGGGTATCAATATGTCTTAAACCATAGGCAGTCATATTTCTAAACAAGTCTACATATTGAGGTACTACAGCATATAATGTAGTTTTTAATTCTAGATCTCCAGCAGAACCAACCCTAGCAGGATAATGGTGTTGACAAGAAGCTCCACCATCCCATAATGCAGCCACTGGATTACTTTCATATTTCGCCTCTGGATATCTAGGATCTATTAAATAATCGTGAAATCCGGGACATGCAAGCTCTACCTTTGCAAAAATTCTATAGCCGCATCCGGCTGTTTCTAAATAATCCTGATCTAAGTACCTACTTTTATATGAAGCACAACTAACAACTTCTCCCAAGTCTCCACCACCGTCCCGACTGCTTCTCCATCCAATTACAATCTCGCTGCTGGGAATTACAACAGGCTCTAATGTTGCAGAAAATCCGTCTTCGGAGCTAAGGCATCCACAGGTTTCACCAGTATATGCATGTCCATATTCTTTACGTAATCCATCTCCGCTGGCACAATAATCATTTCCATATCCATCCGCACAGGTAAATAATCCCGGCTCTAGTTTCGGATTTAGAAATCCGGGATCACCATATTTACAGTAGTTATGTCCGTATCTATCAGCCTCGTCCCAAATATATTCAGTCCCTAATCCACTAAATTTTATATGGAGCGGCTCGGCCTTCATGTTTGCACTAACACATCCAAGACATCTATCATCAACTTCCCATTCAATAAAGAACGGAACTCCATCAGTAGGCCATCCATTATGAGTGCCAAGAACATTTGTGTAAGTTCCACTAGCATCATAATCTATATGATTGCATTCTGGTGTCCCGCAGCAGCTAAATTCGCCACATTTTGTTGTAAAGTAAGGAGCAATTACGGCTTTGTTTGTGTCAGCTAATCCCCACCATCCATATCCACTTCCTCCATATTGGAAAAAGTCACCACCCTCATCGTCCCTGCTGGATGTTCCACTACTCCATAATCCACTAGAGGGGTTGAATGGTGCTGGAATTGGGGCTGTGACACTCCAGTACATAGGCTCATCAATGTCTATTAACGGAGTTTGATTAGTGTAGGTTTTTTCATGATTTAACTTAGCAAACGCCTTAGTAATAACATCCTTTCTATTACGGTCTTCTTTACCGCATAAATTCATAATGTAACCATATGTAGTATATGGCTGTCGTATATTACAGGCACAGCAAGATGTATGTAGTGGATCACAAAATTCTGTGTTAGGATCAGTATAATTCGGACCTTCATATAGATTATACTGCTGAAGCTGATACCTTGCGTCCAAGCATCCATATCCAGTCGGATCAATATCGAAGTTTGGCAGTGTCGGGAAGGTCATTACTGAAGGAATAGATACATGTACTGGAGGTCGTTGTCCATCAGGCGGGTCTTCACCACAATCGCATACACAGGGAGATCCCGGTTTCCTACCGGCCCAAGCACGGGCAAGATTAATAAACATATGAATTTCTTGACCGGCCAACTGCCTTTTTAGATCATTCATATCTGCCGGTTCAGAATTTTCCCATCCTCCCAGCGGAAGACCAGAGCTGTCAAATGAACACTTGTCATTAAAGTCGCATCCACGATAAACAAAAGCTAATCTAGGTAGTCGATTTTGTTTATATTTTTCCGTCTCGGTTTCACATTCATTATACTTATCAAATTGGGTTACACAGTCTGGAAATATTTCAAGGGTCGCTCTTTTGCTGTAACATGTAGCGTTTTTATTTTTCAGCCGCGTTTGTTTTTGTTCTAGTCTTTTTGCATCATCACAAGCATCTACATTGAAGAAGGGGCCGTAATACGACATCTCTCTCTGTAAATATGGAATTCCGCTCATATACGATCCAGAAAAGGTGATTAATTCTTCACCACTCTGAATAATTGCGTACCCACCACTCACTGATACATAATTTTGATCAAATCTTGGACTGTCGGCATCAACATTTGAAGTAATTGTATTAAACAGTCCGTAATTGTATCTCCATTCTCTATCTCTATTAGACTGGCGAATATTTTTCGGATTATTTAAGACTCTCCTGAAGTCTACATGAAAGTCAGTATTACAGGTAGATTTCCATCTATCATCAACTCCATATGCAGCCAGTCCGCAGCATGTGTCAGTATCATACGTATTAAATGCTATCCAATGATCACCACTTTCCGTGGCTAATCCAGATAAAGAGAAGATCTCTTCACCTTGAGTACCTACAAATTTTGCTGAAGTATAATTAGATTCATGGGTAACATCAAATAATGTATAAGACCCATTAAATTGTCCACTAACGGTGTTATATAATCCTAAAGTCATTCCATTTTTTAAACCGCTGGCTGCACCATCGCCATAAGTGAAACGTGCTTGTATAAAATCATCTTGGGCGGAACGATAAATTCCACTAGCATTTGTAAAACCACCGGCGTATTCTCCTGCTACTGCACCGTCAGGTCTACAACCGGATTCATAATTATAGTAATTTGAAATACCAGTTAGCTTGGCTCGGTTTTGATTATGCTCGTACTTCTCAAAGCGGTGACTTTCTCTAGCAATATTTTGCTTAGGCTCCCCACTACAATCTAATAGGTATCCGGGAGGAGCGTATAGATCTTCAGTCTCATAACAGTTTTCTATACTAGATAGTCTCCATGCACCACTAAGGTTTTTAAATATCTTTGTGCTGAAGTTTATCTTATTTCCCCAGCCAAAATTCTCTGGAGTTTTCTTAAAAACCTTGTTTGGGCTTGTAGTGTCGCAAGAATTTTCATCAGATGTTACATATTCTATAAGCCCTTTTGGTCTATCTACTAGGTAAGTCTCGGCACCTCCCCTGTCTTTTGGTGGAGTGCTGGTATCTAAATCTCCAGCCTGATCATAATGTTTTTTATATGTAGGGGCTAATGACGAGTCGTAAGGATCATAAACGGTCCTATAAAATACATCAGGACGTTGTTCATTCATAAATGGCCCATAAGTCACACTGCCACATGTTTTTGTGGCTGAATGATCTTCGTCATGACCGTCAAAGAAATCGTAGTAGCTTGTACCCCATGTGGCCCAGCCAGATATTAAAACATTATCCTCTATAGTTCCAAAGCCCCAAAAGTCGGGGTTGGCTATGATCTTAACTTTTATATTCTTAGAAAGAGATATACCGTTTGATTCACTTAGGTCGTATGTGGCACCTTCACTACAAAATTCTACATTTATACATTGTTTGCCACATGAATAACAGGGAGTGTCCCCGCTCTGAGTTATAAAAGCCATTTTTAAATTCCTAATTATTTATAAGTGCCGTGTCTTCTCCACACCACTCACAGGTCTTATATCCTTGTGTTTGTAATTTTAATGTACAGGATTGTAAAGTGCCATTATCACATTCTACATGCGTAACAACTTGCTGAGATTTAAACTCTGCCTGAGTCACCCAATGTATTGGTAGACTCTCTGTTTCAGCAGTTGCATTATTTGCATAGATTTGAACGGGACATGTTAATCCATAATTTGTTAAACCAGTGTTTGGATCTAACGTTCCGCTTGTTAGTTTACCATCAGAAAATACTAAACTTAGACTAGCACAAATATCGCAACCAGAATATAGTGCAAATCCTCCATAAGTATAACCAGATCCAGACGAGGTGACTTGAAAAGAGCCATTACCGCTTGTATCAATCACGATTTGACCACGAGCATTTTCTCCAGATCCGCCAATAAAAGACCCTGTATTTACATTTTTTCTACGTCCAGTATCTACAGTGAATGCTAAATCTCCAACATCAAATGATTGACGTAAAGGATTTTCTATCAACACTCTTTTACCAGTAGAATCGCTACCATGTTGTGTGCCGCATCCACTATTTGTAATATGTCCACAGTCTTGACAGTCATTGGTCCATATATTATAATAATTTTGACCTACCGAATCTTTAGTTTCGCGAATAATAAATGCTTCATAAAATGGAAACTCTAAACTTGTATAATCCAGTTGTTCATAATAATTTTTGTTATCTTCATTTGCAGTATATGCTAGATATTCAGGATCATATATAGCCTCGGTAGAATCAAAAGCCCTCATATTTTGTGGGGCATTTCTACTATATTGATCTCTGCTATTACTTCTATCAACCTCAAACGAAAAACTTGGGGGAGTGTAAACGTTGGTTAATTTTACTAAATATATCTTAGTAGTATTTCCTCCGGTCCAAACGCCTCTCGCATCATCCCATCTTAAATCAACAGGTCCAGACTTCCACAAATGCGGATTGTACATTGCTTGTGGATGAAAAGTACTGCCACTTGATGGAACGGGATTACCTCCAGTATCGTATCCCCATCCAGTTAAAACCATTGGTGCTTTAAAGCCAACGCCTCTAATGCCTTCAGTTTCTACTATATGTCTGCCCCAATGATCCTTTTCAAAATAAAAGTCAATAGGAGACCCAGATCCGCTAGGGTAAATCCCAGTGTCTCCAACAAATCCGCCACTTCCATTTATACCAGAATCTTTTGGATTATAATTTAAAGCCATTGCAATATTATGACCGCTAGACATCCACGGATCATTAGCAACAGAATATCCGCCCTTTGGATTTATTCCATCTAAAACATTGAATGGATTGAATGGATTTAGCTCTCTTGCAGTTGGATCGCCGCCTTCCGCTTCTGTAGGCTTTGTCCAATATGGTAGCCATTTTCCCGCTCTGTATTCATCCGTTTGAGTTGTATACGGATAAAATACCGCATCTAGACTTGTAGCACCAATAAGATTCCAAGGATGTCTTCCAGAATATGCAGTTTCCGTAGATGGTATTTCATTAAATTTTCTAGCACTGTTCGCAAATTCACTATACTGCATGAATCCAACTTGTGCCTGTGGAATTTCATGATAAGTTGCACTTTTAACTGGCGAATCAGCGGTCGCATTTATTCTAGTTCCAGTGGCAGAAACATTGCCCTGTGCCCGCAATGCTTCAGTAATCTCGCCTACAAGAATTAAAGACGCTGGATTATATGACCAACCTAACTGTTCCTTAGTCATTGTATTACCTTAATTTAAGTTTCTTTAACTTATTAGATATTTTAGTTATATTCTTCTCAATATCTCTATTATTTTTGCCAAATCTTGGAGAAATTGTCTTAAAAGTATAAGTAGTGTCAATCTGGTCTGAACTTACATTGATTTTAATGTCTGTAACTTGTTGCAGTCCGTAAAGACCGTCTCCAATTCTAGTAATTGCTGGAGCACCCGGAATGGAAAAGCTGCCTTCTTCAACTGCAAACAAAGCAAAGTCATCAATAGCATTTGCTCTACCCTGTGCGGCAAGATTCATTCCGGTCAATCCGCTAGTTTGAGACAAGTCATAAGATCCAAATGTTCCAAATCCCACTGGAATTAGAAAGTTCTCTGGAACCAATGATTCGTCTTGCTCATATTCTATTTTACCTCTGAATGGAACATATGGTAGACTTGTCATCCAAGGACCATAAACATATCTCGTAGAAATTTGAGCATAATTTATAGATTTAGGAGAAACGCATACTTTAAATGGCTGAAGGTTTTCTACAACATCGTCGGATGTTATTTTATATTGTCTTGCTTTACCGCTTGCTGCAAGATAAGATGTCTCCCATGTTGAACAGCCATCTAAGTCTCCAGCGTTAACATCCGTAGCACCAATAAATCTCTTGAATGCATCTGCACTTGGCACATTGGTTAAACCCTTTCCTTGTGCAAGCCCCGGCTTAGGCTGTGGCAAGAAAACTCTGTCAGTAGTAAACTTTACGAACGGGAAACAGAATCTTCCATTGTCACTATATTCTAAGCTAGTTAATGCTGGAACAATGGCATTCAACCATTCCGGCTGTGTTTCTCTTGGTATTCCAATTACTCCACTATAAGCAAAATATCCAGATGGTGTAGGATCGCCGTCAGCTATAGACCTACAAACTGAAGGAGTGCATTGTCCATTATTGAGAGTATAGTTTGATAAATTGTTTGAGGTGTTAGTACTTCCAGCCTTCGTGACACTCTCTGGGCCAAGTCCAGATGAGCTATATTCCTGAAAATACCGTCTATGTCCAGTTACAATAGAACTGAAGGGAAGTGATGCTCTAGTATAAATAGCATCATAGCCATATGGTAAAAAGCTGTATTGATTTTCAATATTAGACGGAGATGCGTGTAAAATAGAGTAACTGCCATATTTTGTAATACATAGAGAGTCTAGATTATATTCTGAAAAGTTAAATACCTTTACATTTGCACCGTTGAACAAATTTTTCAAGTCAGCGGCATAATTCTCGTCCCATCCAGCACCATCTCCAATAAAACTATGATCATAGTTAATAAATGGAGATACCTTGCCGTCATTGATAAACATATTGCTCTGTGGAATTTGCCTAGCATAATACTGAGAAGGTTCTACATATGCTGAGTCAGTTAATTCCCAAGAACGTTTAAAGTTTCCAACTAGATTATCGCCATTTAAATCTTCTATAGTTTTTAAATAAGGTACTGGTGCATACCATGATTTGCCGTAATGGGTATCCCCAATAGTTTTTACACGCTCATAAATTAATGGCAAAATATAGTCTCTTATCTGTGCATTAGCAAAAGCACATGTTAATACTGGTGGACATTGACCAGTAACTTCTACATCGCTATATACCGGATTTCCATCGTCATCGCATCCAGTCAATTGTTTTTCAATATACGTAGCTGCCGGAACTTCTGTTCCATCTTCAGTTAAGCATGGTTGTGGCTGACCATCAGGATCATAGGTTTCTGTAACTATACTTTGAGTTGTGAGACTCTGAGTAAATAAATTTCCAATACCTAATATATCACAAGCCCCAGCATAACCGATGCCTCCAGCGGCATTTTGTTTTTTAGTAGACTCTTCTTTATCTTCTTGCGAACTTTCATCTTCACCCGTTGGAGGCACAACACAATTAGGATAAAAATGCTCTCGTAAATTAATAAACTTCTTGCTTTTATAATCATTAAAGAATGCATCCCAGCTACCCTTGCCGGTCATAGCACATCTAATTTCTAACATAGATGCCGCATAGATACCATTTTTAAACACTCCCGGAACTGTTAATCCTGCAAAGTCACTACGCATATCAATTAAAATAAAATCATCAACATCTCTAGGATCTAACATGTTTGTAATTACTGGAATTTTTCTAGTAGACGTTTCATTTAGTCCTAACGAATCAGTAGCAGTATCAGCAGTTTCTCTAGGATCTGAAGCATTTGGTATAATAATATCGCCCCAGTATTGACGAAGATATTTTCTAGGAACGCTAACTAATCTTGTTTGATAACCTCCCGTAACAACTTTCATTGTTGTTAAATCGTTTAGTTTGATAGAAACGTCAGAATTCTTTATCTTTAGATCAGATAGTTTGCTAGAATCCCAATATCCTGTAGCAACAGGAAAAGTTCCACCGTTAGCAATTGATTGTGTACCTACTCCAGTAAAGCCTTCATCGGCAGAATCTATACCGCTAGAATCTAATGGATCAGAATATGTTGTATCATTTAGATCCGCCAATCCATAATCTGTATTATTGACTGGTCTCTTTCCGGGGTGTATCCCATCTTGAGTAGTCCAATATGAATCTTTAATATCTGGAACTTCTAAACCAATAATGTTATAAGCAATATTACTAAAAGGTCTAGATCCATTAAAAAATGAATTCTTATTTAGAACTTTGATTCTTATCGTCCCGCCGTATTTGCCGCCTTCTTCTGTAAACTTGCTATTATTTAAAGGCCAGTTACATATAGCGTTCTGAGTCCAGTTGGGATCATCCTCCTGTAATGTAGGATCGCCAATAGGATTACCATCAATATCAGTATTTTTATTCAAGTCAATATAGCAGAAGTATTCTAGATTTGCTTCTTGACAAATTTCAGACACTATCTCTGCTATGCTTTTACTAGATCCGCCCACTCTAAATTGAGGGCCAATATTTGGTGAGGCATCAATAACTTGATTGTAAAAACCAATAGCGTCAAAGTGATAGTAATAAGGTATACCTTCATCATCTCTAATGACATTATAATTATGTCTACCAAACAGTAGATTTCCGCCATGCGTTCTTTGTCTCTGTTCTTCTGACAATGTTGGTAGATGATTAACGCCCATATGTAAAGCCCATATCAGCTTTATTAAGGGGATACCGTCTGCACTTTTTCCGCTGTAACCAAAATCGCCGTATGAGTCTGTAGCGAATGGGACACGATAATTTGGATGATCATTTTCCAGAATACCCAAAACATTGATAAGATTAGAGACATTATGCCAATGATATTGTCCGGGACTGTTATCTACAGTAATTAGACTATTATTGTGTCCGAAGTCATAATAACTGGTTCCGCTAAAATCAGAATTTGCTTCTAAAGATCCGCCAAGTCCGGCAAATCCATCCATAATAACTTGGGTGGCATTTAAAATAGTTAGTGGACTTGTTAAGCTGACAGAGTATGTTTTGCTATTATTTGATGATCTACTAAAAGAATCAACTAAGCCAATATACTCAAATAGAACATTCCCGCTGGTATCTTTAAGTTCAAATATATGAGGGCTTCCAAGAACTGGAATAACCAGTCTATCGCCATCGCCTTCATCTTCAATTAATCTAAAACTTAAACTACCAGCTTGAGATGACCAATCTGCTGAAACATTAAAGTCAACGACGGTACATCCAAATGCTTTGATAACGGCTAAGTCTGGAGCAGCTTGTGAAGATGTTGTTCCAAAAGGCTGAATGTCTGTCGGCATTAAGAACTCCTCTCATAAGTCCATTCAATACTATAAGTATAACTTCTTGTTCTTGCGTCCCAGCTTTCATTTGGTGCTGAATGGAAGCATTTGCCAGCAGTCACATTAAGGTCATTTGCTGGATTCGCAGCTTGATAAATTTCATTAAGTTCGCCAGTATTAGTAATACTTGGTTTTTTATTAATTAACAAGTCTTTAAGGATATCTCTTCTTGTTAAAGCTCCACCCGTACCATCAGATAACGTTCCGCTTCCATTGACTTGATCCAGACTCCACGATGGAGCCTGAGTACCCATTACAATATTAATAGATAAATTTCTTTTATATTCACTTCTTGAGTTAAGATATTGTAAAACTGGCTGGCTACGACCTATGACTGGAGTAACAGAGAAAATTTCTCCCGGATACGTATCGCTAATTTGAATACTTTCTGATACACTTCCCGGAACAAGATTTGGCGGTCTATCATCAAAATTATATGAATAAGAAATTGTTCCAGCGGCAAAATCTCTACCAACTGATCTACTTAATGCTTTTGGATGCAACCAGCTACCTGCTGGTAAAGCACCAAGTGCATGATAATAAGCGACAGCGGGAACACCTGTTGAAATTGTTTCCCAATATCCAGATGCGTTTGTGTAAGCATTAGTTGAGATAGAGAAGCCATCAGCAGTATTTAACCCCTGAATATTTCCTTGTATACTAAATGTATTAGATTCATTTTCGCCAACATCTTGATTAATACTAATGGTTTCAATTACTGGATAGTTGCCGCTATATGCAGTATAGGTTTCAGTGAGACTATATGTTCCACCCTCTTTATCAACTGTTTCTTGATATACGGTGTTTCCAACAGAATAGCTATTGCCTAAATATTGTCTTAATTCAGATCTTATCTCTGGAATATATCCACTGCCAAGGCCAAGGTGTTCATAAATAAAACCGCTGGCCTGTTGCCACGGAGCTAATCCACTGACATAAGCTCCGTCTTCATCATATACCGGAGATCCTACCGCAGAGATAGAACGGTTAATTGTATAAACTTTATTTGCACTTTGGAAAATTTTATGTCCATAACTAGCGTCGGTGCCAAACTGCAATGTCTTCTGACCATCTTCTTGGATATCGAAGTTTTCAGTTAAACTAGAAATTTGATACTTCGGGGCATTTTCATTTGTATAATCAGAAAACTCATTGAGATTTGCACTTGTTAGAAAGTTGCTCATCCTCATGTTTACTGTATAGCCGCCGGGATTAACGCCTCTCCCATCAGGATCAAAAGAAACATCATCCACAAAAGCATTAAAAGATAGGCCACTTCCTCCATAATCAGCGTCGTCCCATCCACGAATGGCAATTTTGATTGGGCGGGCAACTCCACTAACTAATGGATTACTAAATAACCATCGAACCTTTTCTTGTTTTCTAATTGTTGTATCTAAAAGATTAGCTTCAGTTAATGGGTGATTTTCAATACTATCGCTATCAACTCCGCGATTACGGAATATCCCGTCAGCATCATCATCATTTTTTAACCATTCTACTGGAGATGCATCTCCGCTATAATATGGATTTCCAAGCATTGGAACTAACGTCCCCTGTAAAGAAACAGAGTAGTCAGCCCCAAACCCCGGACGGCCTATATTATTATATGTTTGTTTATTGAAAGATACTAATGGAGCCGGAACCAGATAATAATCATATTCTGTTCCATTAGAATCTGCTTTTGTTATTATAACTGGCATTATGAACTTACTCCTACTGTTTGAGTATTATTTGCCGCATCTTGCAATGCCAACGCAACACCTTCTGGAGATGTAGAACCGTCTATCTTGTCAG
>Ga0255751_10000077_pt1 | contig 84288 bp, 83 predicted proteins | sample 071ome_20_FD_179951 | JGI IMG/M metagenome (GOLD analysis project Ga0255751, IMG submission 179951) | Coastal salt marsh microbial communities from the Groves Creek Marsh, Skidaway Island, Georgia - 071412BT metaG (version 2) | ecosystem: Environmental > Aquatic > Marine > Intertidal zone >... | reverse complement strand
GATCCAGCACGGTTGTTATAATAAACTTTAGTCTCACCACGACTGATAGTTTTTCTAACTTCTACTTTCGGTTCATTCCTTCCAGTGACTCCACGATCCTGAACTAAAACGTTTGGATATTTTTTCAGTTGTTCTTGAATATCAAGGTACTCAGGATAGGTTCTATCTGAATAGCAATTGAAATTAATCGAAGTAAAAGTTTTGTAATATTCCGGAATCCAGTCTTCCCACTTACGTCCATTGGTGTGGATTTGTAGTCCTATCCCCCATCCAAATCTTTTCTTTAGCACTCTGTCATAAGCATGTAACTTATCAAGAAAAAGTTTGAACTGAGGGTGTAGTGTGGGTTCTCCTCTGCCGATCAAAAGAATCTGCATTTTCGCATGATGTTCTGCAGTGAACTCCATGTGACTGTCAAGAAACAGATCAAACATTTCCTCGCTCATGTGCAAATTACGATTCGGATAGTCATGCGCACGAGGACAAAAGTCGCAACGTAAATTGCACAGTTCTGTTAAGTTTAGTTCAATCCGGATAGGATGAAAAGGAAATTGTTTTACAAGATCCGTATTCTTCATTTAATCATCGCAGAAATTTCAGTGGCATATTCCTTATTGGTTACAGGAACAGCGTTAGATTTGTGGAGAGTGGCAATTCCGATGACGTAGTCTCCGGTGTATCTTGGAGATTCTTTTTTGTCTCCTCTCGCCTTTGTTGGAGCAACCACGCACGATGGGAAGCGTTTTGCCTCTGCCGCACGTTCGATTGCATACGTAGTTTTTGGTTTGTACTCTTTGAACTTAGGCGGCGTATACTTGGCACAGACTTCTCCTTTTGGTTTACGAGATTTACGTTTGCGACCATTGAGATCGTAGCGAGAATTAGTATGTATAATCATTACAAACTCCAACTAATTTCAATTCGTGAATCACCGGAACCACTCCAGTTCACCGTACATCCACATTCTTCTATCAATGGTATCACATCTTTAAAGTTTTTACAACCTTCTTCGGAACCATCAAAGCAAAACAGCGAAGAGTCCTGCTGTTCGGGATAGTTACAAACGAAACCGCCTACCGATGTGTCATATTCATCAGGGTCCACATCTCCAAAGTCATCGTACCCAGTTCCGTTGCAGTAAGAACAATCTTCATCATTATCAATGTCGTAGCCTTCACCGTCACATTCTCCACACTCTTCTTCGCTACCTTCGACCTCACAATCCTGCGAGTGATTGAACAATACCTTAGACATGTCTTTCGGTGGTTCCGGTAACCAAGATAACTCACCCCACGCACACGTTTGACAACACGGGAGGTTCCAAGCAACGAACCAACCTTCTGCAGTTAGTCGTTCTTGCATCTTACGAAATCCGTTCATACCCACTCTTCTGTTTCAGCATTCCACTCAAAAGACCAATCATACCGACCATCTTCTTTAAGAGGAGGCATCTTCTTGGGCAAGGGTTTCAACATTGTTTCAAACGTTGGCATGGGTTTACGATAGCGATCAATCAAAGACTCTGCTTGTTTCTCAAACCCACGAGCGACCAAAACGTTCCTCACGTAGTTGATCTCATCAGCGTGAACAAGACCTCGCTCGTATGCACGAGAGTCATCTGCCATCTGAAAGTACCAGTCGTGAGTAGCACACAACTTCTTAAGATGACTCAGGATATCCAGCGTGTGAGTCTTGGGAGTGATTTCAGTTAATAACATTACTTTCTCCTTATGCATACCAGCTTCGGTAAAATTCTTTGCCTTCTTCGGCAGGACTTGCGTGTTGACAATCGTTAATTTTGATACCACGACCAGTGATTCGCTTGGTGAATGCTTCACCAATGAAGTGATTCTTGACAGGGCGAACACGGTCACTCATATAACCTTCGCTACCTTCGATAGTCTCTAACGCAATCTCACGGAGAGTCACAGTAGCACCCTTCTTAGCAACAACCTGATACGCATCGACGTTGGTCTGTTCCCAACCCCAAGTAGCAACGAAGATGTCACCCTTCTTGACGTTCTCTTGCGCTTCTTTACGAGCAACAGCACGAGCAACCTTGCGTTCTTCTTTAAGAGCAGCAACCTCTCTGCGACCAGCAAGGAAACCTTCGACATACTGGTACATACGCTCGGCATTCTTGAAGCGATAACAGAACTCAACCTTGTAACCCATACGGGCACGTTTGGTCTCACGGATACAGGTAGCAACGGGACGCTCTGCGTCAAACGTCAACTTAAGACCTTCTGCAGCAAACTCTTTAATAAATTGTGCTTCCATAACTCACTCTCTCTCATTAATTTACAGGGTAATTATCTCACGAAAAATATGTTTTGTCAACACTTTTCTTAGACTATTTTGTTATATCCTTATAACAATTCACACGCTTTTTTCCATGTCAGAGCATGGGTATCAGCAATGTGACCACGGATAACGGGAGCAGGACCACCATTCTTTTCTATATGGAAAGCGATACCGTTGGCAGTTCTGGCACGACCTACTAACTCGTCTTTAGCATAGAGGTGGAAAACTTCGCTTCCCCAATCAGTATAAGCACACACAACTCGATCAATCATTATACACCCTCCGCAATAATTTGACGACGGTGGATATACGCTTGTCGTCCACCAACCATAACAGCAACTACGTCACCACGATCTTCAACGACCACACCTTCGTCTTCAAAATGCATCGCACCGTAAACGTATCGAATCTTACAACCAACTAAGTTTTCCATCTCTATCTCCTTAATTACAAAGTAATTATCTCATAGGAGATGCGCAAATGTCAACAGATTTTTGAGGAATTATAGGAATACATTATATTCCTATTTTTCAACAATCAATACCGATTTAAGGTACCAAAGGTCTGTTTGATTCCTAAAAAGATTCATATGCATATGGGCAACGTCGTCTTTAATTCCTTTAGGGTTATCAATAAGATATTTTATTAGGGAGGGGTTACCAGTCTTGCCTTCTAACCGAACTTTGGAGAAGTCTTCGCAGAGGATTTTTAATCCATCAATCGTAAACCTCCAGTTGTCTTCTGGTTCAAGATGGACTTGATACATGAAGGGAGACGAAACGATAGCGATGCCACCGGGTTTGAGGACCCGGTGTACTTCCTTCATCACTATCCAAGGTTTGCGGACGTGTTCTAAAACTTGGTTCACTATAACCGCACTAAACGTATTGTCTTTATGCGGAAGATTATGAGCATCTGTTTGAGGATAAACGGTGCCTTGCCATAATTTGAAAAAAGGTTTCCATTCTGGCGTGTTGCCGCTGATCTCTAACACGCTTTCATTAGGGTATTTCTCTTTTCTAAGAAATCCCCCAACCAATTCATGCAGTTCCGTGCGGGTTGCTCTATGATGCGCTGCCATTAGTCTGCGTTCAAATCAGTAAGGGGATTACCGGGATGACCCTCAATGGCGGGGCGATCTAATGCGCGTCCTTGTGTGCGTCGAACGATGTCGTTACCGTCAAATTCTGCCCAATACAACTCGAATGCTACACCATCATCCACACCCACGAACTGGTGCCACTTGCCGGGAGCTACCTTGTAGTAATCTCCTGCTCGCAAAACCGTTTGATCGCACAGCATGTTGGGTCTGTGGTCTGACGGTTCTTCTTGCCACGTCTTAACCAAAAGAGTACCCGACTCAACGAAGAATCCATTCCACTTGGTCTTGTGGTAGTGTTCGCTACAACAATGGTTTGCTTTAAACTCAATCCGATGAAACTCGAACGAGGGGGTGTGCTCGATTAGTTGGGTATTACCCCAGATTTTACCGCTCTTCATTGCTATCTTCCTTTAATTGTAAATACACATCTTCTAGAATGTCTGTCAATCTTAGATCTTTTTCTTCGCAGTGTGTTACCAAGGACATTACAGCATTGAAAAGGTTACTGTAATGTCCCGGATATTTTTGTTTACGCATTAAGATCTGGATGCGAGAGAACATGACATCTGCACATCCTCTTGCTTCTCCGTTCCACTTATCGTTCATGCTGCTTCTGTCCTCGCATGTCCTAGACAGTAGTTCAGCACATTCTCTGGCGAAGAGATTTCATAAGGGTCGTCCTCTGCGTTATCGCGCATGCTTGCTTCAGGAAAAACTGCTTCAACTACACAATCATCAACAACCAATGCATAACGCCAACTGCGATAACCAAACCCAAGGTTGTCTTTATCAACCAACGCACCAACTGCTTTGGTGAAAGATCCGGATCCATCAGGAATTACCTCCACGTTCTCAAGGTTTTGACTTTTTGCCCATGCGTTCATTACGAAAGCATCGTTGACTGACAAGCAATAGATTGCGTCGATACCAGTCTTCTGAAATGCCTCAAACTTCTGCTCGTATCCCGGCAACTGAAACGTCGAACACGTAGGCGTGAACGCACCGGGAAGAGCAAACAAAACAACTCGTTTACCTTTAAAGTAATCGTCGGTAGTCAAGTCTTCCCATCGGTAAGGGTTGGGTCCTCCAACTGACTCGTCTCGCACTCGTGTGCGGAAGTTACATTCTGGTAGGGTATCACCTTTTCTAATCATAGTCTATTCCTCTTATAAAATGAAATGTATTGCGGCCACCTAAACATTCCGTTGCGGATCCTGCAATAAAACCACCCGTTGTAAGGTGCGTCAAGTTTAACATCCATGTTTAATTCTGTTTGTTGCATACTACTCTCCTTTTTTGAATTTTTATATATAAACACAACTTACTCTCTGCAAATTATGTACGAACAACTTATCTTAGAAAAATATTCTCCGGTAGTCGGATCCACTTATTACATTTATCGTCTATTTTGCGGTAGACTGTTTGCTTCAGATAGAAAACTTTATTCTGCAGAACTGCTCAGTGAGTTTGTTTGGTCTTAAACCAGCAGATATGAACGTTCCTTAATCCTCGATGAACCTTTGCCACTGAGTGTACCATGTCGGTATCGTAAATCAGGGATTTGCCAGACGTAATTTCCGGAACCACTACAGGTTTCTGCCATTGCCCGTCTTTGTCTAATCCCGGTATGGGTTCAAAAATCAATGACTCACCACCAAGAAGATTATCCGTTCTAATAAAGGTCACGATAGTTCTATCTGTCACACGGTTATCGTCTCGATGTGCTTTTGTAAACGAACCTACACCGTATCGTAGGAAGTAAGACGCATGTATCTTTCTGTTATAGTATCCTTCTAGAAGATCTCTATACCATCTGGGACCCGGATCGTTGCACTTCTGAAGACTAAACAAATTGTAATACTGATCGATGTTTTGGTATTGTAATTTTTGTTCGTACTCTCTAAGACGATGCAATTGCTCTTGCGACAATACTTTATCTACCGAATAACTCATCTTGTGGTTTCTCTATTCTTTGTGATGGGTAATAGATGTTTTCAGAAAGTATTTTAGCGATGTTCTTTTCGGGCGACTGTCCATCTACAGAACATTCGAAACTTCCATATCTTATGGAGCAAGGTGTATCAGATTTTTCTACAGAGTGTCTGATCCATCCGGGAAAATAAACTGCGTGTTTCTCCTTAATTTTTAAAGTTTTAGTTGTCGTTAAATTGTTTATGGACAGAGTAAAGGACACATACCTCGTTCCTTTGTCCATAAAAAGATAGGAAAGATACCTCATGAAATTAAACCCATCATTATCGGATGGACACATGAGTTTGCTATCTATTGTTTCTTCTGGTTTTAAGTCTTGGGTCCATTGATCAGTAAGATTAATTCGTTGATCCCAAGAATTTCCTATTTTTAGTAAAGTATCATCTATCAGATCAGAGTCAATGTCTGATAGATCTAACGTTACGACTTCGGAATGAAACAACGTGTGATAACGAGAACTGATTCTCATTTAATCGGGTCTTCCCTTATACCACCGAACAACGGTACTCGATCTAAAAGAACGCCAATCGTTTTTGTCTAATGACCAAACCACAAGATGATCATTGTCATCTTTCTGCTCTAAAATCTCAGGAACATTATGATTAGACAACTCTCGATTCAAAGTGCAAGGCATCACTCTTAGTTCGCCTGTATCGATCTTATTAAACTCTACAGTCACGATTCCTTCAAGTGCTGCTTTGGTGAAACCTTCCATATTCATTAGTAACTGTCCTCCCAGTTATCAGATTTATCCATCTCGTCGAAGAACTTACTCATTGCATCGACTCCATCTTCACGTTTAAGGTTTTGTGGAGTTACCCTAACGGGTGCTACCCCTTTACCTTGCTCTACCACATCCGAAATAAAATTGACAATAACATCTTTCATAGTCGTATTATTTCGAATACACCAGATATGGAACTCGTCGCGGAGTTCCTTCTCTATTGTTAGATTCATAAGAACGGTAGTACCTGAACCGCTCCCTTTGATACCTTTAGGCATTTTTCTTTCCTGTGTAATTAAATATTAAATACTTACGTATGATTGCGCACACAAAAAATACAGCAGTCAAAAAAGGTGCTGCTTCTATAGCAGTCATTCCATAATGAAATGCTATGCTCAAACATACAAAGTTTAATGTAAAATTAATCGGCGTTGCAGCAATGGTATCTATAACTGCAAATCTCATCCCTTTATTCATAATTAGTTATCAACAATTCCTTACGGTTCTTTTCATCAACACGATATATCTTACTCGAATGCATAGTATATGTCAAGTCCCATTCAACCTGAGTCCAGTCTTTGTATAGGTCTCGAATTTCCGCATTTGAATTATATGTAATCATAACTTTAGATTTCACTTCTGACATGTTTTTCTCAAACTCTACATGATCAAAAGTTAGATGGTGCTCACCTTTCTTACCATACAATCCAGACTTGATATCATAAGGGGGATCAGCAAATATAAACTCGCTTTCTGTACCATCTATAACTTCAGTGTAATCAAGATTAGTGATCAACCAATCTTTTATTTCTGGACCATACAATTTTAACTTTTGGATGTTGTTATAGGAAAAGTTTTGTTGACTTGCTTGCGCAGAGAATCCGCTCGACTCTCCTAGACCAGAAAAACTGCACTTGTTACACACGTAAAAAAGAACAGCAATCCGAAAAGGATCAGAGCATCCAGAGATTTCTTCTCTGCTTTCAAGAAAAAGGTTTCTATGTGCTTGCTTAGTGTCTTCATAACTTTCTGCGGAGACCTTGAGTTCTAGTATGCTGTTATATAGCATAATCGAGTTTTCTTGCAGTTGTTTCCAAAAGCAATACAAGTTATAGTATTTGTCATTGACCCATACAGGTACGTTATATCTACGAGAGATCTCAAGAGCACAAGACCCTCCACCAAGGAAGGGTTCTCTGTAACTCGTGAAGTCTGGAAGATTTCTAAAAAGTTTTTTAGTGGCACGAGATTTGCCACCGGGATATCTAAGGGGTGTCTTTAGTATCATCTATCTCAAGGGTAAACGTAAACGAACCCATCTCATAATTATCTAACACAGTTTTAGTTTCGCACAAAACAGCAACTAAGTCAACAAGTTCTTCTTCTGACATCTCATCGATCAGTTCATCCATGGCACGTTCCTCGATTCTTTTTTGACGATAGTCACAGAAACTAATTACATTACCCATTAGATCGCTCCTTCCTTGCTGCTTCGTTCCATTCTTCTGGCGTAACATCGTCAATGCTGGAAGGACACGTAGGGATATCTGGATAGAAATGCCCCGGTGCTTTTTTAACTTCGGTTTTATTTTCCTGATCATGAATATACAATTGAATCAATGCGTAATGCAAGATCTTCATTACATCCTTACGCCACTCATCGGTGTTGCCTTTCCTTCCGTATCGCTTTGCATACTTGATGACGTTACCCAAGCAAAACCCAGTACCATGACCAGAATCAATGATGATGTCAGTAGCCTGATACTTATCCGTTGCATAATGTTGGTCGTATGTTTTATCGACATATTTTTTAAACTCCTGAATCAGTTGATCTTCATTAAATTTGTAGTTCATTATCTTTCCCACCTGTAAAATTCATGTTGTCCAATTGTACCCGTGTATTCCATACCACGATCCTTGACCCACTTAGGTCTCACTTGAAGAGAGTGATAATGAGTCGCACCCTCAGTCATTCCTCTCCAGTTTCCTTTGTCGAAAACTTCTTCTGCCATCATATAAGATTCCATCCACGCATCAGGATCTCCGGGTTCATCGCTAACACCATCACAGAACCAAGAGAACTGACACATGTGTCTTTTAGGAACCATGTTACCTTTCCAGTTCTCAATCCACACGGTTTGCTTAACCACTTCACAGACTGTGTCGGGATAGTAGGAATCCTCAACACGATTCATAACTACATCAGCAACAGCAGCTTGTCCAGCAAAACTATCACCACGAGACTCATGATAGATATTGAGAGCAAGGCAATAACGTTCGTCAAGAAGGTGCTCCTCTTCAATCGTTGGTCCAGTTGCTGAGACAACAACTGATTCTGCAGATACTGTTTGTGTGCTATTTTCTGTTTCAATCGGTTGTTCTTTATTGTCATCTGGTTTACTAACTCCTATATAAACAGCGAAACCAAGCAACACGATTGTTAGAACAATTCCTATATCAGGGAGATTCGATCTCGTTAACCAGTTCATCTCTTAGCATCCTCGCCATTGCATCTTCATCATAATCTAAACCATTGTTACTGAACTTAAATGCCAAAGTCATTCTTCGACATCGGGTATAACATGTGTGCCAGCAGTGATGATCTGGTTCATCTTTTCTCCCGAAATAGTACCATCTACATTGCCATCCGGGTTTATCTTCTACGGTTACAACTTCGTCTTTTTGTTTGTCATAGTAACGAAAGAATCCGTCACCTGTTTCGCTCCACGTAAATAAAATTTGGTATGCGTTTGCATTCCAATTAGTGTGCCATCCAGTCAATCCATCTACAGGGTAGTGAACGAACAGAGCAGAAGATGCTGTACCGATTTCTGGTGGTAATTCATAACGTCCCCAGTTCCAGTATTTCATCCATTCAGGATCGTCTTCACGTCTCCCTGCAAGTCTTTCAACGGGGAATATCCTATATGTCTTAGGATAACCTATGTGCTCATTCCATCGGGGCAACATTCGCTCTCTTAAATATTCTTCAGAAGCGAACCATTCAACCCCTTTACCTCTCGCTTCTCCTACATTACATTCAATTTCAGGATTGTTGTAATCTGTAAGATCTACGTTTGACTTATCGCACAGATAGTGAAACTCGTTAATGACTCTGTCAAGTTTTTCTTGAATCAGAGGACTACGTATTGTTACTTCCATCAGTTAAACTTCAACTCTTTTACACGTTCAGTATTTATACGCTGCCCTGCAGATGAATGATCAAACACGGGTCCTGCGTCTTCGTCAATAAGTGTTTGCTCTCCTTGATCAACATCGAACAATCGCATCTTACTTCTATCAACACCAATGACAAATCGTTTGTTATGATTAGGATCGTTGTACCTGTTCTTCAATTGCTTGACCATCATCTGTCCAAGTTTCGTCAGTTCTTCATCAGCAACTAAAGCGATCATAAGATCTGCAGTCGCAGGCAAACCGAACGACTCTGAAGTGTCTTCGAGACCCGGATCAGAGTTACCATACCCAGAGCGGGTAGTCTGTGTAGCAGAAACAATTGGAAGATTAAACTCAACGGCAAGACCTCTCAGTTCCTCTGCAATCGCCTTGATATAAGTGTAGGAGTTAATCGATCCTCCCATAGACTTCATTCTAGAACTAGCACAGATATTCAGATAGTCGATGAAGATAATATCAGGAGAGAAATTTTTCTTCAAACGCAACTCGTTGAGCAATGCACGGAAATGCCCTGAGTGTGCCTGTCCAGTTGGATACTCTTTGATAATCAATTTGCCTTGAGTCTTAGCAGACAACTTGTGAACCTTCTCAAGGAAAGAGTCTTTAGGTATCGTGTCCAATTGATCAATAGCAACGTTCAAAAGATTAGCATCGATACGTTCAGCGATGCGTTCCTCTGCCATCTCCATAGTGATATACAGAACGTTCTTGTTTAGGGAAAGGCAACTAGCAGCGTGATGACACATAAAGAGACTTTTACCCACGCCTGTACCTGCCAGTGCGATGTTCAGAGTCTTATTGGGGAGTCCACCTTTGGTGATCAGGTTTAGGTATTCCAGATCAAACGGAATACGCTCCTCATGCTCATGGTAAAAGTCATATCGCTCTTCAACATTCACTAAGTAGTCATGTCCAACATTAGTGTCAAAACTAACTGCTAGTGCCTTTTGTAAGAGATCAGGAATAGCATTCTTAGTCAACTTCTCGTTCTTACCATCAAGGATGTTGATCGACTCGAACACTGCGTTGTAGACTGCTCTTTCCTGACACCATTTCTCTGTCTCGTCGTATAACCAATCAAGGTTCTCTTCTTTAGGCGTGAAGATATCGGGGACGATATCTTGCACATGCCTCTCCATTTCTGGAGAAAGATTCATTGATTGAACGCCAAGCAGAAAAGATTCTTCACTAGGTAACTTGTTATACTTCGATACCAAGTCTACCAACAACAAGAACAACTTCGAATACACACCTTCGAAGTATTCCTTTTGAACAAACGGCATAACCTTACGCATGTAAGATTCATTCGTAATGACATTACGTAAAACAACTTTTTCAAAGTCAACTGTATTCATCTATACCTCAAATCTTGTTGTCTAATAATACACCACCGTTGTAACAAATGCAAGTCTTTTTTCTATAGCATAGAACTTGCCACCATCCTGTTTCTGCAGGAAACAGTGCTTTGTTTTTATGCAAAGAATAAACTTTATCGCAGTCAAACAAAGAACGTTTATGAATCATCATGTGGTCACTGTGATGATATTTGCCTTCATAAAATGTACTTTGTGTTGCGGGAGTAATATTTTCCCAACTAGGTGTTGAACTTCCATACAATTTTACATTGATACCAAGATGAAACTGATACCCATAACCTATGGACACATCTTCTTCGTAAGATTTTTCCATACTCTTTTGAAAATGATCAATGGATTCTTTCAGGTAAGATAGTTTAGAATCATATCTCACCCGAACAATCATGTCATACTCTTCTGGAATTGTTGACAGAAGATCTGCATGAGCAATGATTTGTTTCACTCGATTGTATGCTAGGTTTCGCCAGATGCCTACTAACTGATTGTGGTTTCTGATTCTACGAAAAGGCATATGTTGTTGAGTATCATATGCAACATAGTCTACTTTAGGTTCAGGAGTGAGAAGTACATTTTTTAACTTGGTTTTATCGTAGGTCTGTCCTTTCCATGTTTGATAAAAAATATCAGCGTTAGGAAAGGCAAGAGGTATACGATCAACGTTGTTGATGTAATTGAATCTAGGCAGTCCTGAAACTAAGACTGCAGTTTTCACTCTTCTTCTTTGTCCTTGAATGCAATCGAACCGTCTGCTATAGCACGTTCCATAATGTCTTCCAGAATTTCAGCGGCAAAATCCTGCAGCGGTTCGTAATCTTCAGTTAGAGTATCATCTGGACTAGAGACTAGAGCAAAATTAAAACTGAGATGATCACCGTCTTTATGTAACGCAACATTACCAAAAGCAATTACAGTTTCTGCAAACTCTCCTTCTAAGATACGGACGTGCCACGCCTGTTCGTTTGGGTTTTCTTCTACGGGTGTCAATTCGTAGTGTATACCTTCACTTACCTTGTCTAGGTTAATCATTTGCTACCTCAATTTCTAAATCCACTTCAGAACTGCTTTGACCAATCTGGTACATCTTTTCGATGATCTGCGCAAACTCTTCATCGTGAAGGAGATCATGCCAAAAATCAGCGTTCAGTTGACTCGCACGAAACTTTTGGTCTGGGTTGCTTGCCTTAGCATACCATCCATTAGATGGTTTGATAACATGTCCTGATGCTAGTGCCACTTCAAGTAGTCCACTATACTTGTCGATACCGCCTTCCCAAGATACAGTGATGGGGATCTTAGACTGTTCTTTCACAAAGCGAGACTTCTCAACCTTGATCACAAAGTCATAACCAGTGACTTCTTGACCAGTTTTGTTTTGTCTGCGTCCAATGATCCAGATATTATTAGCAGAGTAGTAGATGCCCGTACCCCCACCGACAACGTCTTTAGGGAACAAACCAATCTCCTTGTAGGTGTGATTGATTGCTAGAAGAGGGATGTTCTTCATAGACAAGTATGGAGTTACCATACGGAATAGTCCCTTCAGTGCTTTCGCACGTGACATGTCAGCGACAGACTTTTCGTCCAAGGCATCTTCTAACTCCTTCTTGGAGGCAAGGTTTCCGATAGAATCAATAACAATGATCACATCGTCTTCCTTGTCCAGTGCCTCCAATTGATTCACCAAATCGAACTTCAACTCCTCTACGTTGGAGATAGGAGTGTGCAACACACGTGAGGTGTCGATGCCGAATGTCTCAAAGTAAGACTGAGGTGAACCAAACTCTGAATCATAGAACAGCATAACCGCATCGGATTTAGCGGCGAGATAAGATGCTGCCATCTTCAGAGCGAAAGAAGTCTTGAAGTGCTTCGAGGGACCTGCGAGTACAGTGAGACCCGGCGTGATACCTCCGTCAAGTGACCCGGATAAGGCAACGTTGAGCATAGGCACATCAGTCTGGACAACTTCTTTCTCTTGGAAAAACTCTGAATGGTCCAACCTTTCGGTGAACTTGATCTTAGAGTTCTTCTGTAGTTTGTGCATCAATGACATAAATTAGTCCTTAAGATTTTTAATATTAATACATTCGTCAAGCAATGTCAACTTGTCTGTCATGCTTGCAAGAATTTTTACATCAGTGTTAGCAAACTCACCAGCAAAACTTTTTGCTTTCTTATAACTCACACCATCTTCAGTCTTTGCGCGAACGAAAGTAGGAATACTATTCAACACATCGTCTTTAATTGTACCGACTGCTTTCTTTACGGTGTTATAATTACCTACCTGTGACTCTTGCACGTAGTCATAGATCTGGTTCCAGTAAGTTTGCGTCACTGCTTTCAACCCTACTGATGCTGCTTTTGCAAGAGCAATGTCGATTGCAGTTCCAGCAACAATCTTTCTCTCAAAGACACTGCCGCCATTCATAAGTCGCAGATATGCAGGAGAAGACTTTGCGGTGCCTCCTACAAACGCAACGTCTGCTCGAAGAATGGCGTCGAGATTATCCTCCGATGCAACTTCGGGAGCATAAACAAATCGATCCGGATTTACGATTGCGAGAATTTTCTCGATAGTTGTATACGGAACAGTAGTTTTTAGCACGATAGATGCGCGAGTGTGCTTGGAGATCTTAGAACAAGCATCTACAATTTCAGCATCATCGAACAAATCGTCTTTGACAAGTTTAGCATCAAGACAAACAAACGCTATAGCATTGGTCTGGTCTGAAGTCATCTCATCAATGTCGGTATATTCAACCACGTTAACTACGTTACGTGAATTAGAACAAGCAAACATAACGTTGATGGATTTTGCGATACTGTTAGTACCTAACACACCAACTGTCATAGAGGTAGGAACTCCTGCTTGTTGCGGAATATTGACTGCAGAAGTGTCTAAGACTTCTGCCTTTTCTTCCTCATCAAAATCAATTTCAATTACATTATCGTCTGACATTTTTAGTCCTCATAAAGTTTTGTATATGTATTCGATTGCTCGATCTGCTTCTAGTTCCAATGGTCTATTATCATACCAGTTTCCGGTGTCGTTGTCAAGCTGCTTGCAAAGGTCTGCGATCTCACGTGCAGTGATGTCGTAATTATTTTTCAAAGCATTGCCAGCGGTAGCAACCATGATCTGATACATCTTATGATACCATCCGGTTTTAGAAATTGTTTGATACTCCTTCGCTAACTGCTTGGGAAAAAACTCACAGTCTTTATACGAAGACCATTTGTATTCCCGGTTCAGTTTAGACTTACGGTAAGCAAGGACTTCTTCTTTCATCGCTTCCGGTAGTCTATCTAGGAAAGTTTCTCCTGTAGTTTTTGTGTAGGGATATGCTTCCATCAACTCATAAGGATCGATATCTTTTCCGTCACTTTCAAAAAAGAAATTGAATGCGTCTGGGTATTGAGCAGGAACATAGTACATCCTAGACAAGTCTTTAGTCTGCTCGTCACCCATACCTTCAAATCTTTTGTTCAGAGCATACCAGAAATGAGGGATATCTTCTGCAGGAAGATTTACTGTGAGAGGAAAGACCAACCTAAATTTAGGATTGACAGGAGTGCTTGAAGCAGTGGAGTAACAAACGAATCGATATCCTCCGCATATTTGTTGTAGACTTTTATTAAGATCAGACATAATATCATAATCGTCAACATCCATACAGCACCAACTAGACCATTCCACAACATTTTTATTAGCGCGGGTAGAATGTTCAATATAACGAGCAGGACTAATGAGAGGACTACTATTGTTGCCACCTTTCTCTCCGGGTTTAGTTGATAAGTTTTTCAACATACGTACGAAATCTTCCCACGTGTCATACGACATGACACGATGAGTTTTGTTATCGAAAGTATTTTTGAATATTGTCACAGAATACATGGTAGTATTATGGCATATTTTTAAAAGGTTGTCAACTATTCAAAGAAAGCTTCTAGTCCGTTTTGCTCTTGGGGTTTCGTCTTTCTTCTCGTTGAACCACTATGTAGGGGTGGTTCATAGGTCGGAAAAACATCGGGGGGATTCTTTTTAATATGAATCTTTGCCCCATCAGGCAACTTACCATAAGTGTCTATGTGGTAATAATATATCTTATCGGTGTCTTTTTGGTAACCAACAATCCATGTCACGTTGTGTTCTTTATACAAAGATGTGTTACGATTTCCATCGGGTTCATATCTTGTAACGGTGGGTATTTGATTACCAGTAAAGGACTTGACTTGTACAGACTCATACTTACCCGCACCCCTATCGACCACTAGATCTACGATAGAATCACGAGACCATTTAGAGCATATCCACCCCTTCCTCATGATGTCTAACATGACTGCAGTCTCAGTAACTTCACATGTTTGTTCCGATGCCCACCTAAACATTATTCAAAAAACGCCTCCAACGTCGCACGTGGTTCAGCAGACCATCCCACCGCATCTAATATAGGTTCGAGTGGATCAAGGAATGTTTTTTCAAACATCTTCTTGTAGTCAACCTTGCCATGAACACCAAACTCTTTGGGTAACTGCATAGGAAAACTAATGATGTTTTCTTTGATCCTGTTAGGTACCTTTAGATAGACGAACTTAATCTTCTCACCATCTTTGATAGTCTCATACTTATTTTGCAAACTATCAAGTTTCAACTGGTGGTTATACAAGAGGGCACCTCGAACATGGATAGGGGTTCCCTTGCCATAGATGGTTTCTCTATCAGCAAACTTACCCACATCATTCACCCCACGAGGAAAAGAAATGTTTTCTACCGGGAGACTGTTAAACTCTTTCTTGAAGTCAGCAATAAACTTCTGAGTTTCTACCTCGCTCCCGCGCACAAGAATCTTAAACAACTCTTTAAACTTCTCTCGCACGATCTGTGGAGTGCTAGACTTGACTGCCTCGATGCCCATCATCTTGAGTTTAGGTTCGGCAAATCGAACACCCTCACTGTCATGCACGTTGAGAATGTACCGTTTCTTTGCCATCCAGATACCACGATCAGCAATCACCTCACGCTTCATCACCATGCGGTTCTCATAAGCGAAAGTCTCATCAGCAAGTTCTTGGTATGCTTTGGCAATAACTTTCTCAAAATGTTCACACACTCCATTGAGAAACTCGATTGGATTCTTGGGAGAAAACTTGTCAACGATCTCACCCATCTTGATATACACAGAGTCGGTATCGATTGCGATCACATAGTCTTTGTCTGATTCGAGCATCTTCTGCATCTCATCATTCACCGCCTTCTCTGCACACTTGATTGCACGTTGACCTGACATGGTGATGCCCTCAGCAATTCTCAAATCAAAGTATCGAAAGTATTGATTTGCCATCGCACCATAGAGTGAGTTCATCAGGATCTTGATACCTGTTTGTTCGGTGTCAAGGGTCTCGATGCGCATCTCAAGTTCACGAGATGGTTCTGTTTCATACCTCTGCTTTGCTTGCAGCATGTTCTGTTTGATCGTGACACGATTCGCATAAAACTTCTTAATGACCTTCGGAATGATACCCTCAATATCTCGACGATAACGTGTACCGTTTGCAGCAAGAGATGTCTGGTCCTCATCAAAAGTGATCGTCTCCGGAGACATGTTGTATTGAACAATGATGTTAGGATACAGACTGTTCAGGTCAAACGAGCAAACCCAGTCATGTCCACCGACTTCAGGATCCTTCACAAACCCACCAGCAATAGTAGTCTTCTCTTTGTCTACCCTTTCAGGGATCACCACGTTCTCTTGTAGGAGTTCGTTGTAAATGATTGCGTCCCATATACCTGTGGTGCCAAGTGCCTGCACAAGGTTACACTTTGCGTTGTAGGACATCGAACAGACCAGAGCAATGATGTTCAGTTTCTCATCTATGCGATGGATCAACTCAACGTCTTTGATGTTGTAGTCTATGAACTTCTGGTAGTCCTCACGGTAGAGAGTGTGTAGGTTGCCGTACTCTTCATAGGACAACTTACGTTCGCCTAGCACCACGTTGGCAATATGATCGAGTTTGTATGACTCTTGTTGACCCAGAGTGTTCAGTGTGAATTTCTTGAACAGGTCAAAGTAGTCGAGGATGTTGACACCGTCGATGTCATACGCAATCTGCTCTTTACCGAATCCGGTTCGAACCTTACGCTCCTTGACATGTCCCCACGGAGAGAGACGCTTTGCTACATCGTCTCCTGCGATTGCACAGATACGACGATAGAGATATGGCAAGTCGAATAGGTTAACGTTCCATCCTGTCACAATGTCTGGCATGTTAACCTTGGAAGACCACCACCCAATGAAAGAGCGTAAGAGATCTAGTTCACTATTACAACGGAAGAACTCGATTGTCAAAGGATTAGCATCGGCATCATAGTCGTTTAGTCCCCAGACATAATAGATGGGAGACTTGCTCGACTTGACACAGATAGCAGTGACAGGTTGTGCTGCCTCTTCAGGAGAAGGGAAACCTTCGTCTGATTGTACCTCGATATCGATAGAGACAACGTTCATAACATCTCTGTCATAATGAACAGTGCCGGGGAATTTCTCAGAGATATACTGAAGGGTGAAGTTATCTTGTCCATGGACATGAAAGTTATCCACGTGCTGATAGTTCATACGAAACTCTTGTGCGTCTCGCATAGAATCAAACTCTATAGGGGCAACGGGTTTACCAAACAAAGAGCGATACTTCGTAGGTTTCGTAGTGTCTACGAATAGAGTGGGTTTAAAGTTTACTTTTTTATAGATCGCTTCTCCGTTCTTGTATCCACGGTAAAGGATCTGGTTTCCGCGTCGAGTGACGTGTGTATAAAATTCATTCATGCAAGTATAATAGCACAGAGCAGGGGGAATGTCAAATGGTGTGCCGTTTTTTTAGAAAGGGAACGGCACTAAACCCCAACCGCATTAAATCATTGGCATATAGGTAGCGTTGACCATCAGTTCGGGGTACATGATTGGACCCGCGAATCCTAATATACAACCACCGATAACGATTGCTGCTAACGTATAGTTCCTGATCTTGATAATCATGATACCACCGCTAATACAATCATTAATGGCGCAACTAATAATGCAGTAGCAAGCATGTAAACCGCTTGCGCTTCTTCGCTACACAATAACTTCATTACTCCTCCTTTGCAGATACTTTATAACCAGCGGCTTCCCATTGTTCAATGGTTCGACACTTCATTTTTTTAACAGTAAGACCAGCAGGTCCACGAACTTCAACTCGTGCACAAAACTTACCATCTTCAGTTGCTTTGGCAACATAGTCTTGTTCGTCTGCAGATACAGGTTGAGCAACAAGTGATGCTGCGAAAATAACACCGCTACATGCGGCAAGGATTTCTTTTTTCATTTTAACGTCCTTAGTGAGATTTGATTTCTATCTTTCTCGGACGCTGTTCTTCGGGCAGTTCAACTCTGAGTTTGATCACAAGTAAACCGTTGACGAATTCAGCTCCATCAACGACAACGTGGTCAGCGAGTCTAAAGGTCTCCACAAATTTCTTTGTGGTGATACCCTTGTGAAGATAGGTTTTACCCGTCTCTTCTTCAGGGTTCCCTCGAATGATCAGAACACCGGGTTTTGCCTCGATCTCTAGATCTTTCTTCTTGTAACCACCAAGTGCAAATTCCATAGCATACTCTTCGTCACTATACTTCACAATATTGTGACGAGGAAACCCTTTTTCATTTGCGCCAACGGCAGTTAGTTTTTCTATCTCATCCCATACGTGGTCGAAACCAATGAAACGAGAATGTGGGAACGAAAACACTTTAGTTCGTGTATTAACCATATTTGCCTCCTAATCTTTTAGCAAGGTTGTTGTCTAACTTCCGGACCATTCCGCGAAGTCGATAATATATATAACATAAAAGATCTCTAGAGTCAAGTTTTTTGAAATTAAAATTATTATCTGAAAAAGATTGTGCTGATGCAACTTCTTACATGCTGGAGTTAGAAAAAGAAGGTGCCTTGAAATATGAACGAGACCATGAGTTTGGTCCTAGAAACAAAGAAACACTTCGATCATATATGGATCCATACTTCTGTGCATTAGCATTACAAGTCCAACCTCAACTCGAAGCGGCATGGGGTACACAACTCTATCCAACCTACACCTATACCCGGTTGTATAAAGAAGGGTTTATACTCAGACCTCATACTGATCGTCCTGCGTGTGAGTTATCTTCAAGCATCACTATTGGATATGGTGGGCGAGACACTCCTTGGGAACTGTATATTGAAAACGACGATAAAGAAGAAGTAGAATACATTTTAGAACCGGGCGAAGGTTTATTATACGAAGGAAGAAAGTACACTCACTGGAGATACCCGTTAGATGAGGGTTGGCAAATTCAAACCTTTGTTCATTACATTCAAATTGGTGGTGAAGTATATCAACAGGTAAAATACAAACAACCAGACTTTGATTTTTCTATTCCATTTCAGGACTTTGATTACACATCCGCTAAGGGAAGTAAAATGTTTATCAACAAATTGCCTAACTTCTAGACTTTGTTTCCGATATTATACTTCGGACACAACTCCCAATCTTTTTTATCTTTGTGTGGGATAACTTTGATTTGACGTAGAGGAGCACAGTTAGTGATCTGACTTTTCTCTACGACTTTAACCAGACCCCAGTCTGACAATAGCGTAGTGATTGTGTTGCGTCTTTGAACATCGTTCTCTGTTAAGTTTGTTTTCTTACCGTCTAGTAAAAACAATTCTTTGAAATGAACGATAAAGTATCTACCCTGCTTGTGCAGAATATGACATGATTGAAATAGTTTATTTTCTTTACGTGAAGCAACACCGATTCTCGTGAGAGTTTCACGGATCTTTAAAAAATCATCGGGTTGTTCGATGACGATCTCTACCATATCAGACGGAGACCATTGTACGTTATTTTCTTCCACCTTTATCCACCTTGTGTAAAATTACTCTAAGTTGTTGCTCAGATAATAGAGGAAGAACCTGTAACGCTTTTTCCTCACTGTATCCATAGTATTCTTTTATAGCAGATACTTCTTTAGATTCAGTATTCTTTTGCCATTTAGAAAACCGCTTTCTTTTTCTAAGAGTATTTATAAAAAAATCATATTGTAACCTAGAATCTAGGTGGTTCCACCTATTCATTTCGTTGGCAAGCAAGACGCTGTCCATAAAATATGACAAGGATCGATTGGTAAGAAAAGAATTATAATATGTTTCGTTTTCATCTGTCATAATATCTTTCTTAGTATCATTAACAGAATTCACAAAGTCAAACGGGTTCATTATGCCTCACATTAAATGCTATACAAATTCTGGTTGATTCAAATGCTTTTGAAGGGTTCACCCCGTGCATTACGGGAGAACCGAACAGCACAAGGTCACCGGACTTTGGTTCGATTTCAGTTTCTAATTCCGGAAAAAATATTTCTCCGCAACCCGGTGTGGTCTTGAGATAGTACACGCCAGCAAAATCATTCTCATGCCCGTGTCCGTGAGGACCACACGACTCTTCTGGTTCATATACCAACCCCCAAGCGTCTGCCATAGCATAGAAATTCTTGTTGCCTTTCATGTCTAGTCTTTCAAGCATCAGGTTAATCAATTGACTTACCCTTCCGCAAAAAGGATTGAGATCTTTTCCGCCCCAATGAGCAGGTTGATAAATTTTACAATACGCTCTGTCCATACGAATAGAAGTCTGCTCTTGTTTATAAGATGCGTTCTCAGTAACCATGTTAGTCCACTTGTCCATTTCTTCTGGACGAAGAGAAAAATTAACCTTCGCAAGAAAAGGTTTTTGATTGTAAACTGTTATGTCTTCTTTTCGCATGCCTTATACCATGTTGCTATAACATATCTTTTGCCAGTTTCTATTCTTCCAACAGCATGACGATAAAACATGCCATCAAAAAACAATCCACGTCCTCTTCGAGGAGAGACACTTATGTCATCGAACAAGGTATCTCCACCAAAATAATCATCGTTCAAATAGATTATGCTTGCAAGCGTAGTGTCTTCTTTTCCCGTGTCTATATGAAACGGCATTTGAGTACCCGGTTCCCACACGACTGTTTGCCACCAGTCTATCCTAGAATTATTTAGATTTTTTGCAACAGAATTTAATCTGCCCCATAGATCTATCTCATCCGTAACGCCAGTAGTTTTTTGTCCGTGAAACTCTTTCTTCCACTGCTTTTTTTCTGCAGCAGATATCAACTCATAACATTCTTCATCGTCAAGAAAATTATCAATGATTTGAAAACTCATACGAACTCTACGTTAGTCATAACTTCTGTGAAACAAGCAACAAGATTCAACTCGTGATCTGCAACAAAAGCATTCTTATACTGGTAGTCTGCAAGAATTAAAACTAATGCCGGGATAGATTGTGGTTTGATGTTGTCTGTCATTCTATCGTATACGGTACGAAATATAACAGTAGTATCAAGGTCCACATTAGACGCTACCCACTTGCGCATCTTGTTAAAATCTTTCTCTTTAAGATGTTTGAAAAGCGAGTCATAGTTGTCACTGCTAATTGTCGCGTCTGCAGATACGCCTCCGATAACAGATCGCTGCAACTCGTTAACGATTCTACGCCAGTCGGGTGCGTGACGCATGATCAGTTTAGCAATGCTTTCTCTTTGAGGTGCGGCATTGCCGTATCCCTCTTCTCTGAGAATATGACACGCTCGTTTCAAGAACTGATCGCACAAACCAACCATATCTTTTTTGGTGGTATTGAATTCATACACACCACAACGAGAATGTAACGGTTCGATGATCCGGTTCTTAAAATTACACGTAAGAATAAATCGGCAGTTGTCAGAGAACTGCTCAATGAATCCACGCAAAGCAGGTTGGGTTGATTGCGGGTTAAGGTAGTCTGCCTCATCGAGAATGACCACTTTGTACCCAGCAGATAAAGATACCGTAGAAGCAAAATGACGAATCTTCCCTCGAAGAGTGTCGATGTTACCTTCTTCAGACCCATTGATTACGATGTAATCGAGTCCTAGTTGTTCGCACAAGGCACGTGCAACCGTAGTCTTACCCAGACCAGCAGTCCCACAAAACAACATGTTAGGCAACTCTCCACTTTCTAAGAGAGAAGTAAACGTTTGCTTAAGTGTATCGGGAAGAATACAGTCCTCAATCTTTTGAGGTCTATATTTTTCTACCCACAAAAAGTCTTTTGCCATTTCTTTTCCTCATAATAAAAAAATAAAAGAGCGGCAAGATGCCGCTCACCAAAACGGAAAAGATAAATTTAGACTTCTTCAGGAGTTTCTTCAGCGGGTGCTGGTGCTTCTACACCCTGTGCTGCTTCGATCATCTGTACCAAAGCGATACACTGATCACGCAACTGACCAATCGTAGAGAGTTCTTCTCCACGGAATGCTCCTCGTGAAGTCATAGTATCAATTACAGCAACGGTGCTGCGAGTGATACGATTACCAAGGTCCATCATTTCTTCGTTCATCTTATTCTCCATAAGTGCTAGATTTTTCGAGTGCTACCCAATATTCAATCTTGGTATTTTTATTAACAAAGTGTGAGATGCCTAAATGAGAGATGCTAACATCATAGTCACCTTCAACCATCTTCAAGTTATTAATGTTAAAAACAAAATTGAAATCTTCTTTTGTGTATGTCCCGTCTAGTTCAACCACATAAGCATTAGAAGTACTATCGCTATTGTCTGCAACTGACAAACACACGATACTATCTATACACTTTACACTGACTTCTGTGTGTCCTAGAACAGAAGATGCTCTTCGGATTTTAGAAAGCGTGTTGTGATCAAGGACAAACTTTACGTCTGCATCCATGTTCTTCACGGGTCCAGAAGGTTTGGTAAGAATATCAATATCAGAGTAGTAATACTTGATACGTGTTCTACCAACGGAGTCACACACAGTGACAAAATCATCCTCAAATTTCAGTTCTGGTTTGTCAACAAGATTGAGTACCGCAAGGAACTCGTTCAAGTCGAAGACACCGAACTGTTTCGGAAACTCGACATCAACTATACATTTACTGACAACGTTTTTTGCTTCGGAAATCGTCTGCAAAACATTGCCTTCGTTGATAACGATGTTTGGATTTATTGACGCAAAGTTTTTTAGAACTTGCATGGTCTGTTCACTAATCATCACAATTTATTCCTCAAAAAGTTATACACCATTATACACGATAGAAAGGTTTTGTCAACCATTCTTAGGTCCCCATGCCCATCCAACCAAAGAAGCACGAACACCTTCCTGCACGGGACAAACTCGATGGTAGGTTCTACTTGGAAACACAACCATAGATCCAGTGTTATCGAGTTTGTGAAGGGTCTTAATTATTGCCTTGCCTTCTCTAGTAAAACTTGAATGTAATTGAAACTGTCCTCCCGTATATGATTTGGGATCATTTAGAAGAACAGTGAAACTTAATTTTCTATTCCTTGGTTCAGTAGTATCGAAGGCATCTTTGTGCCAAGAGTAGTGCCCATCTTTAGAGTAGATGCCCAATTGAAAAGCTTCAAATTCATTGATATCATATTTCCAAAGCATCTTATTGACTTCACCAATCTTAGAGACAATTCTATCTCTCAATTTAGTATGCCGAAACCAATATAAAGTAGTGTTTCTAACAGTAAGATCTACTGCTCCGGACCCGGATCCTATTTGTCCTTGACTACCCCTTCCGTGTTTTTGTCCATATTGAATTGCTCCTTGACATTCTTTTAGAGTAAGAACGTTTGGCAGAACAATATATTCTGGCATTGCCTCGTACTCTTTTTCAGCACGGTTTAAATATTTCATGCTACCTTGCTAAAGTTTTTGTCTTTAACGAACTCGATCTTACGATCAAACTTGTTGTCTAACAGTTCGCCTTTGTGAGATATGATAAACACATTAGTGTCATTGTCAAGAGTGTCTAGGATCTTCAATAGATTCTCAACACCGTCAGCATCAAGAGAGGAGTCAAACGTCTCGTCAAGAATCAACAGATTAGTAGCAACAGAGTTTTTCATCTTCGCAATCTGTCTCCACGTAAACAGAAGAGCAAGATCTATCCGTTGCTTCTCGCCCTCACTAAACGAGGAATAACTGAATGCGTCTCTGTGTCTTGATCGTATTGTCTCGTTGAACCCCTCATCCAAGTCAAAGTGGACATAGAAGTCGAGGACTTGCAGGTACTGATTCGTGAGTTTATTAATAACGGGCAAGTATTGTTTGATGATTTTGGTTTTGATACCTGAGTCTTTGAGCAATTCTGTAATAACGTTATTGTATTCCCGCTCCTCTGCGAGGTCCATTTTCCTTTGCACGATCTCTTCACGAGATCTTCGAAGATCTTCAAGCGTAGATTTTGCGGTTTGCAAACTATCCAAGTCCTGCCCCCCTTGGGATAGATCACACTGTAGACTTCGAATCCTCTCTTGGGTTCTTTTAATGTCACGCCTGTACACCTCGACATCTTGGAACTTAGATGTTTCTTCGGACAAAAGGTTTTCATTATCTGCTATCTCTTTTTGAGAAGATATTATTTCGAATCCCAACGTGACGGATGCGTCTTCGATTTCTTGTCTTGATTCTGAAGTTTCTTTGATTTTTCTATTTTTGGTATCAACGGTGATCTCTTGATCGCAGGTGGGACATGTGTCGTTATCCTCATAAAAGGCAATATCCTTATCAAATTTCTTTAGTTTAGATTCAAACTGAAAGTCAAACTTCTGCATTTCAGTAAGTTTTTTCTTACTAACATATAACAACTTTTCTATTTCTCGAAGTCGAGTATCAGTGTACCCTTCGACGAGTTCCTCCAAGCGGGCCAACTCTGCTTGCTGCTCAGTGAGTTCAGTCTCAAGTTTGTCTTTAGCAGATTCAGAGATTTTTTCTAGTTCGACGATATGATCTTTCTGGGTATCTATCTTCGAATCATTCAGTTCAAGAGCATACTCGTTCTCTCGAATCGAATCTTTTAGCACAGCAATCTTCTCTTTAAGAACCGTGTTCATTTTTGAGAAGACGTTGATATCTAATAGATCTTCAATCACCTCACGGCGGTGTTGTGCGGGGAGTTGCATAAAAGGAATGAAACTGCTACTCCCCAGCACAACAATCTGGTGAAAAGATTTGTGGTTAAGTTTTAGAATGTTCTGTTCTAAAATCTTTTGATATTCTTTGGCATGACTATCTTGATTGATCATAGTACCGTCTTGCCAAATCTCAAACTTTGCTGGTTTAATACCACGAACAATTTTAAATTGCTGTCCCAACGCATCAAACTCTACTTCAACCAAACAGTCTTTGTTGTTGACGGTGTTGATCAACTGTGGTTTGTTGACGTTTCGGTGTGCCTTACCGAACAAAGCAAACGACAAAGCGTCGAGCATGGTAGACTTACCTGAACCGTTTTGACCAACCACCAATGTAGAACTGGTATTAGTTAAATTGATTTCGGTGAAGGTGTTACCTGTGGATAGAAAATTTTTATAACGAAGTTTTGTAAATACGATCATACAATTTCTAAGGACTGTGCCTCTATCATCAAACTACGAACATTAGATTTGATACGTTCTTTATCGAGATCCGTATCTACAGCATCTATGTAACTATACAACAATTCATCAGTGCTGTCAACATTTATTTTATCGTCCTCAACCTGTGCACCAGCAAAGTCTTGAAAGTTCTCTGCAATCTGTAACCCGTGAATCTTCTGGAAGTTTACGCGATCTAGAAACTTCTCAAACTCTGCGGGTTTGGTTTTATTGACAACAATGATCTTAACAAAATGATCATTCATTTTAGAAACATCAATCAAATTAGGATTCTTTTCTTTGTCATCATACAAGATCTTAGAAAAGATAGTGACTGGGTTTTCTACGGCAGTCAGTTCACGAGTCTCGGTGTCGAGGACATGAAAGTACTTACGATCATTGCAGTCGGACCAGAAGAATTCCATTTGCGAACCAAGGTAGTGGATGTTGTTTGCTTGTGATTTGGTATGAAAGTGTCCAGACAAAACCATCTCAAATTTACGGAAGGTGCTAGGGTCCATACCATCATGACAAGGAATGCCTGCCTGCATATCAAACCCTGCTAATTCAAGATGAGCAGCACACATATCTGCTTTACAAGTAGCAATAGCATACTTGACCTTCTCCTCGTTCTCTGTGTTGATCCATGGGAGAAGAAGCATCTTCAAACCATCGTAGTCCATCACCGTAGGTTCTTCTACGATGTTCACTTCGTTCATGTAGTGACCAAGCAATTCTTTCAGGGCATTTAATCGATTGGTGTTTTTGTAGTAAACATCATGATTACCCGGAATAATATCCATGTGGATACCACGATCCCTAAGAACGTCAAGGAATATTCTGCGATTGTGGTTAAGTGCTTTAAAATTGATCGAAGTTCTATTTTCATAATAGTCTCCCAGATGTAGAATCTTTTTGATTCCTTGTTCTTCCAGATATGGAAAGAAAACATCTCGATAGAATTTCTCCTGATAGTCCATAAAGATTTCAGAAGAGTTTCGTATACCACAATGGGTATCATTTAGTATTGCTATTTTCACCAGTTATGCACCACGTTTGCCATTATAAAAAAACACGTAAGAAAATTAACCCCCACAATAATAGTGCGTAAGACTGCAACATAATTATCATAAGGTTCCGTTTTGTCATCTGAGAATCCTCCAAGGGCGTACTTCCAAATAGTCCAAAATTTCATTCCATAAATTCCGTTAAATCAGAGTCAACACGAGGAGTTCTTTTCTTTCGCTCCTTCTTGCCATACTCTTTTACAGCATCATCATTTTCTTTTACTGCATCAATACGTTCACGCAATTCATCGACAAATGCTTGTGTAGCACGGGCAGCAGGGTTATCTTCAAACTCTTCAGACACTAGTTGTTCTATTCCTGATTCAGTCAGATATTTAAGTTTGATGTCTTGCTGCTTCTTTTCTTTTTGAATGCGTCTAAGAAAAGCATACCAAGAGATCTGAGTAAAATATGCAAACGCATTAGGTTTTCCTGTTCGAGTAGCAGTCTCAAGATTATAATTCTCGATTGCTTTGAGGCAGTTCTCCACCGCGTCCATCACCATCTCTTCACGATAAGTATACCGAACAAAGTTTGCCTTGTGTGATAGTCCTTCTGCGATTTTAAGAAAGCACCGTGCAATGTAATCAGGGACCACTGGTTTAACTACTCCCTTGGATGCTGCTTGATTAGCATTCGTTACATACTCTACCACCGCTTGAGAAAACTCTGCGTTGTTTACATAGTGTGGTTTGTCTTTTGGTTTCACGTTCATAGTCACCTCAAATAGAAATATTATACATTATAAAAAAAATTTGTCAATAGGGTTGACACGCTAACGAAAGTGTGTTACCCTAAAGCTTAACTCGAAAGGGGGAATATACTAATGAATTGTACCATCATCATCATAAGGAAATTGAATGACGTTGCTCGGAAGAGTTGGTTCAACTTCTTCTTCCTTTTTGTTTTTTGCTCTGGTTATCGCTTCAAGAGTAGATTTTAATTTCATTGCTTCTCTTCTTTTGAAATCATCAATTCTTGACTCAGCAATATCTTGCATATCTTTTACTGCAGAATAGTATTGCATTCTAAGTAGTTCGTTAGGTTCACAGTTACCAATAACTTGATTAGTTTTTATCATAATATTTTCATGGGGTTGTTCTATATAAAGAAACCAAGGACGGAACATGTAGACTCTTTCGTTATTTTCAAACATGTTAGTTTCTACTGCCATAGCATTTCTAACAATAATCTCGTCACCATCAGTATCATATTCCATAACTTCGCAAAGTACTTCTTCACCGCTTGCTAATCTGATTTGCTGAACTGGATGACTCATAAGGGCACCTTTGTTATTCTAGTTTTAAACTGCTCCTTAGTATATATGTCTATTCGTTCTGCGCAATGGCGCATGGTAAAATTTGCCTTCCCCTTAAATCTAAGGTCATCTGCAATATCGTAAAGTCTTGTTGTACGGGCATCGTCTGATACACGCAAACCCCTTCCAATTGATTGTAAGACTCTGATTTGGGACTTGCTGGGGGAAGCAAATATGATGTTGTGAATATTCCTAATGTTAATGCCAGTGCTAAAAGTCCCAAGACTTGCAAGCAAGATTGAATTATCCATCTTTTCAACAACACCCCTAACGAATTCTCTATCACTAGTTTTTGTCTCGCCGCTAACGTAAAATAATTTCCTGCCACTTTCAATTTTATCCTCTATTAGATCCTTTAATACTTTGCCATGTTTCTCTACGAGGTTAAATAATACAAGGGTATTACCATCAAGAGAAAGAGCAAGGTTACGAATAAATCTGTTCCTACGGTCATGAGTAACCAAGAAATCGATTTCATCTTGATACGTAGCATCTTTAAGTTTAGCACGAACTTCTTCCTCGTATTTAAGCAACACAATATCTATATCTAGTTGAGCGAGTTGTTTCTTTTCTTGCAGTGCTGCAGTGGTGGTGACTTTATGCACCGGACCAAACAAACCTTTCAGAACCATTTCGTTTGTTTCTGTCCCGTCTAACGTACCCGTTGTTCCAAATCTATACTCAGCATTGATTGCTTTGTTCATGATGCTTGATAATGATTTTGCTTTGAAACCATGACATTCGTCACCGAACACAGCACCAAAGTCTTCGAACCACTTTGGTCCTAGTTTGTGTATTGATTGCCACGTGGTGATTACGACACGTCTGTTCGTTGCCTTCTCTTTACCGCTGTAAATTAGATGGCAATTATTTTCTACATCAAACCCATAGTCTGCGAAGTCTTTATACATCTGCTCGACAAGACCAGTCGTAGGAACAATAACTAGAATTTTTTTATCATGACTGTCGAAGTAATATCGCATCAAAAGATAGATAATCATTGACTTGCCAGACCCAGTAGGCGAGACTAGCACACATCTCTTGTTTTCTAGAGCATGCCCAAAAGCATCATACTGATAATCTCTGGGTGCAAACGGAAGACCCAACTTGGAGATCCATTCCATGTTGCGTAAATGATTGAGTTTATTTTTATCATACGGGAGTCCATATTCAGTTTCGTGGCACTTGGTCATGTATCCTTTTTGACCAGCAAACTTGCGGATCTCCTGATAAAGACCAGCATTGATCTCTCCGTTCATACGATTGAACAGACGTATCTTACCGTCCCAGACCTTTCGTTTATACGGTTGCATAAACTTGTATCCGGGTACATAGAACGAGAAATGATCTGACAACTCCGCAGCAACACCGCTAGAGCAATTCACTCGCAGCATGCTGTAGTCTTTCATCTTCAGTTCGATTGTTTCAAAATCCTGCTTCAAACTGTTTCCATCTTATCATGTTACCAATCGTCTGATGTCTCCACTTAAGGTTCTCAACAATCTCTTTCGTAGTATCTATACAAGTCTTAAGGTACTCGATCTTCGCTTCGCTTTCTACCAGTTCTGGATCTGCTTCGACGTAGTGTTCCATCTCTCCTTTGAGAATTTTTAGTCCATCAAAAGGATCGGGCACCCATCCCAACCGCTCTATTTCTTCTTGGGATAACTTCCCGTTATACCACAACCACTTATACTTCATGAGTTCTTTCTGTTTGAACTCTGCTTGCTTGAGTTTTAATTTAAACTCTGATAAGATCTGAAGGTATTTGGCGTGTAGTTCAGGGGTTTGTCGTGATGCTTCGTCAATAGCAAGAGCATCGATGCGACAGTCTTTCTGCCACATAGCATTGATTTGTTCTAATGTCATAGGAAACTCAATTAAATAATATTATTATATCACTTGATCTCAAAGTAGTCAAATCGAAAGGTTGCGGGAAAGGTGATATACTCCCCGTCTGATGTTGAAGCAAACTGAACATCACCTAGTCCTATAGGCAATGCATTCTTATATAGTATGCTGAAATTAGCATTGTTGGATGAGGTGAGAATAGTTACCGTCAAATCGTGGTATGTTGTAGGGACGCTGCCTTCCCGACTAAACTTTTTAGATTGCGGTGTGTGCTCCTCGTTGATTGTTCGAAGCATCCAATCGTACATTTCTTTATACGATTCAAAATTTTCGTCAGCAAGGATGTCTAGCGTAACGGATCCGTTTTCTATCTGATTGCCAGCAAAGGGAATGTTTGATACCCTTTTGAATCCTAACTCAACAGGACTTAATTCTACTGAGGGGTGCTGAATAGACTGAGCAAAATATTGTAGGTGTGACTGATACTCACGAGTAATCGTGATACGAAACCCATTGGGTTGAAGTCCGTTGAAGTTATCTATTTCCATGAGATTATTTATACTCAAAAAAAGGGGCACCGTAGTGCCCCCTAAAACTTATTGTTTTTATTCTACCTGTCTTAGGCGAGGATGTTGTCCACGCGGAAGATACGATAGTATTGGTTGTTACGCGCAGCGGCAAGACCATCGGCAGCAGCAGTGCCCACGAATGGGTTAGATGCCATACCATAACGAGTCTTGAACCCGATGCGTGGTTGGAAGTCATTCTCACCAACCGCACGTACCATCTGGAGAGGGACGTATGGGCAGTAGAACACACCAGCGTCATAAGGGTTAGTGCCCTTATAACCAACCGTTACGTAGTCAGCAACCGCATATGGGTCGATGAATACTTTAGTGCGACCATTCAAAACACCAGCAAAGGTGTTACCCGTGTCATCTACGTTCAAAGAAGTAGACAATGCAGGGGCATAGTCAAGCATACCAGCAGCAGTCAGAGCAGTAGCAACGTCTGAAGAACAAACGATTACATTACCCTTACCACGACGAGTTTCTTTAGCGATTACGTTACACTCACGCTCCAATTGAACAAGGAGTCCCTTGAACTTTTCAACTGACCAACGACCATCAGCATCAGTGCTAAGATCGAAGATACCAGCAGTTTGAAGACCCGCTTGACGCGAACCAATTTTTGCTTGTGAGTTAATCGTTCGGATGATTTCACGGTTAATTTCCGCAAGGATTTCCGTTGACAAAATGTTTGCCAATTCAGTTTCAGCGTCAAGACCATGAATTGCTTTCAAGTCTTGTGCAAGTTCGAGAGAGTACTCTGCTTTCAAAGCACGTGAACGTGCAGTAACAGTTGCTTTCTCGATGGTGAAACCCATTTCTGCAAACGCAGATCCATCGGCATAACCCAATTTCTCAGCGTTCTTAGTTTCCATCGCAGGTGAGTAACCTTCGGTGTAAGGTTGTGCACCCAAACCAGAAGGAACATAAACATCACCAGAGTCAACGATAGATGAATCAGCTTGCGGACTAGTGGCACCGGGAGCAGACGTGTCAGTTACGCCAGCAAGACCTGAAGGACCACGTGACTCGCCAGTGCTGAAGTCAACAGAAGAGTCACCAGAATAAGGTACAACAGCTTCTGCACCAGTGACACCAGCAGCGAATGCTTCGTCACCAGCAGTTGCGCCACCACGAGTAGACTTGTATACAGAACGCATGGCGAAGATAAGACCAGTAGGACCAGTCATAGGTTGAACGCCAGCAAGTTCGTATGCCATCAGGTTAGGCATAGCACGACGAACCAGTGCGATAAGCACAGGGTTCCAGTTAGCACCCGTAGGATCAGCAGCACCACCAGCACCAGTTACAGCAAAGTTGGTGTTAGTAGGACCTTCCATGAGGGATTGTTCTTTAGCAAATGCTTGCTCTTGGTTTTCGAGAATAGCAGCAGTTACTGCACGACGATGTGAATCGCTGATCTTACCAGCAGATTCTTCGTTGAGTACTGGAGCCCACTTCTCGACTAAACGATCATAAGTTTCCATTTAATTACTCCTTAGAGGTTTTTTTAAGGGCAGACAAATACATATCCATAACACCTGATGATGCTACTTCTTGTGCTTCGCCTTCCCAATCTTCTACGATTTCTTCTGTTTCAGTAGAAACTTGCTTCTTGAAGTAAGATTCTTTAACAGTCTTAACTTTCTGTTCGAATACTTCTTCAGATTCGAAGTCAAGTGAAGAAACCAGTGAATGTAATTTCTCTACCTGAGTGTCAGCAAGATCACGAGCATTCTCAGCAATAATTGCTTCGCGCTGGTATGCTTCTAACTTCTCAGACATTTCCATTACGGATGCAGTTTGAGCATTGAGTTTTTCTTCCAACTCATCTACTTGATCTGCGAGTTCGTCTACTAGGTCAACCTTAGTTTCAGGAACCTCGATGTAAGATTCTTCGAACAACTCTTTGAGTCGATCCATGAATCCTTCAGCGATTTCAGTACGCAAACCTTGCTCAACAGCAAGAGCGTTCTCTTCCATCCACTGCTCAACCACGTAGTTGAGGTAGTTATCAACTTTCTCAACGAGATCGTCTTGAATAGACTGAGTCTCTTCGTCGAGTTTTTCTTGATATTCATCTTCCAAGCGGGAGACTTCTTCCGCAATTTTGGATTTGATAGCAGTTTCGAAGATGATAGCAGTCTTTGCCTTGAACTCATCAGACAGCGTTGCTTCTGATTCGACAAGAGCATTTAAGTCATCGCTAAAGTCATAAGTAGATTCTTTGTGTGAACCCTGTTCTGGTTTCCCAGCACCGTTGCCATTGGCAGCAGGTTCATCCTTAGCACCTAACTTATCACCTTTACGAGCAGGCTGCTTCTTCCCAGTCTTTTCTGCTTTCTTTTCAGACGCAATTGACTGATCTTCAGTCCCTACAGGCATTTGTTCCGCTTCCTCAAGGGACTCTTCTTCTGCAGCAATATCCATATCTAAATTCTCTTCAGACATGATTTACTCCTTATAGTTTGATTTGAGTAACGAGAGGAAATTCTTGAACTCACGCGCTTGCGTCTCATAGAGATTTTTGCGTGGAGCATTTTTAATTTCAGTCTCCATCTTTTCAATTACTTGAGGTTCGATAACGCCATTATTCCATACCCACTCTACGCCTTCCATAATCCCATTAACAAATGCTGCAGGCGCAGATGGATCTTGAACGATGTCAACAGTGTTGAGGATGAAATCCTCTTTCACATACATCGTGCCGTTTCGTTGCTCAAGACTACCCATACCACGAGTTGATACACCTAGTCTGACTCCCCCATCAAGAAGACCTTTAACAATCTTACCATTCGGAGTATCCAGTATAGATGCTTTTCCTACCACATCATTTCCTTCGAATCGAAGATCTGTGATGAGGTGAGAAACTTTGTCAAGGTTAACAGTCGGACCTTCGGGATGATTTAGTTCTCCCACTGATCGCTTTTCTTTAACCTGTTCTGTAACGTACTTGTTTACCGCATTCTCCATAATAGGTTTAGGATAAACACGTCCGTTTCTATTCTTTTGTTCTGCTTGTGCAAAGACACCTTCGATAGCATAAGACTTACCACCGCCTTCTTTTGCTTCGGTGATTACATGCAAGTCCTGTTCGGTGTATTCTGAAATAAGTTTCATCTACATTTCCTTTGCAAAAGCAACACCCATCTTCTCTGCTTCTCGCTGACTACGATAGGTGTCTAATTTTTCACCGTCAATATAAACAGTGAATCCCTTCTTGTCTTTGTGAACCATGACATTAGTCTTGTTCACTTTCTTAGAAAACACATGATCACCCGGAGGCATCTTCTTTGCCGCTTCTCTGATTTCCTTGAATGTTCTCATTTAATATTCTCTATATTAACGAATCTCATTTCCCAAGTACCGTCAAATCTTTTAAGTCGGCAGTTATCTTCTAAGATTGCCATCTCATCAGATGGCATTTTCTTATCTATCGATCTTGTTGATATCAGAACTTCTTTGATACCATACTTGCGAAAATTCGCAAAGATCTTTTTTATCTTTCCTGCGTTAGGTTCCACGAACTGTGAATCCCACACCGGGAAAAACCTATGAAGTATCGCGGTTTCTATTCCTTCGTCTTCGAAGTTTTTAGAACCGTCTCTACTTCTAATTTCAAAGTTCTCGTCGTAAATACTGTTGCAAATATAATTGCACATGTGATCTACACCGTAGAACTTTCTAAACCTCTGGAAGAATCTTTCTTGTCCTTCCCATTCTGCACCCACAACATTCTTTTGATTGTTGTAGTGCTTGAACCAGAATTCGAAATAACCGCAACCTGATCCAAAATTTAAATACCTAACATCTCTTTCTAAGTAATGTGAATAGAGTCCATGATGATGTAAAAAATGATTATGATGAACTCTAGTACACAAATACTGCATCAGACTTACATGTTGTTGTTCTAATTTAGTAGGGTCATCTTTTCTAATTTTTATCCAATCCTCGAAGGTATCGAATAAAAAGGAATATGTTTCTACTAAAAAATCTTCAACGCGGTCCTGTGCAAAATGATCGTAAAGATTACCCATACCTCGGGTTCGATCAAAATTTAATAAAGGACCTAAGTCTTCAACTTTCATGTTAAATTATTTATAAAAATTTTAATTTTCAGTTTCAGTTTCTTCTTCGTCTTCTTCGAAGTCTACTTCAACTTCGTCTTCAAACTCTTGCTGATCTTCCTCTTCTACTTCAGGTTCTACTTCAGGAAGTTCTGCATCAGTTTGTTGGAAAATCTGTCCTGCGATCTTTGCTTTCTGTTGATCCAGTACATCACCAAGTCTTCCTCCAATCATATCTTTGAAAGTTTTTTCTGCTTGGTTGAAATTACTTTGATTTATGTGTTGAATAAAATCTTCGATGTCTTTGCGAGCAGACTTAGCGTCTGATGAATTGACATCGGGTGTAATATCCGGTGTGATTTTTTCTGGTTCTGCCATAATTTACTCCTTATTTTTGAAAAGCAAGATACTCTTTTGTCTTGAGCGTCTTATCTACTTCAGTTTTCACATTAGTTAAGTCACTGTCTATGTTGTTAACCAATTCGCCATACGATCCAACGGTAGGATTCGCACGAGTTCTTTCCCAAACAAGTCTTGCAATGTCTGCTTTGACTTCTTCGGTAATAGAAATACTTCCAAGAATTTCGTCGAATTCGAATGTCGTTGCATCTACAATAGAAGAACGAACTAAGTTCACGGTAACACCACTTTCTGGTATTACAGGGTTTTGACCCGATTCACGTGTATATATGTTTCCCTTAATTGACAATACGTATCCTACGTTTGTGGTATACGGTTTTATCCTCCAACCGTTTTCTAAGAAGAATGATGTTCCCACAAAAGTATTTGCTTCAATCTGGTCACCACCAATAGCACTAATTGCAATTGGCCAAGCACCGGGTAAAGGGTCCTCTGGACTAACGGTGACCCATTCTTTCCAAGCAGAATAGATATCTGCTTTCACTTCAATTTCAGTTTCGCCTTCGTTAATTAATATCCATTTGTTGTAAGGATCAAACGTTACTTTTTGCCCCGAATAACATTTGTTACCGCCACCGTAAGCATAATTTGGTCCGTCTGAATCTCTCCAGAACTGCCAATTGTTATAGTTGACATGTATGAAAGGCATTACTGGACAATTTCTTTCCAGTTAATTGTGACCATAAGACGAGCACCATTGGGATGTAGCGACTTACGAGTTTTACCAAAGAACGACCAGATCACACGAGAACCTCTAAACCCTTTGAAGTATCCAGTGTTTGAAGTGAATGCAGCAAATGCAGACGTGTCTAGTGGCGTGTTAAATGTTTTAGTAACGTCATCGTAACCCGCGTATACTTCTGCTTGGTTATATGCAATAGGTTTCAAATAGTAATAGTTGCCTTCAAGCGAAGTCCAACCAGCAGGCATATTATAAAACTCAAACTTCCCGTTGTATTCGTTAACGTTGATGGGAAACGTCACACCTCCTTGTGCTTCTGGTTCTCTTGCTTCCATACGCTCGCCGAGTTTAACTGTGACCACAGCAGGATTTGCTTGAGTAATAGAACCAACATTGTTTACAAAGGTGCCACCGTCATCAGATAAGTTTTTCAGTGCGCCATACTGAAAGTTGTTGTAAGTGTCAGTAAGTTCTGCTTCGTATCTACCAGCAAACATTTCTTCTAAACGTACTTGCCCAAATTCATAACTAGTGCCAGCAGTTGAAAGGTCTACTGTAGTGCCAGTGATAGTTGAAAAGTCGTGCCCAGAGTGAACACAGTTAATTTCCCCTTTAATATCCATCACTGCATCAATACCGTTTGTGGCATCCGAGTCAAATGCATATGCTGAAATAGATGTTGGTTGATACAGGGAATGGTTAGTTTCAGTGTTACTTAATGCAGGAACAGGAGAAAGAGAGAAAAGGTATTGCCATCCAGTATCAGCATATCCCTTACCCTGTGCTACAAGATTGTGATTGGATGCCCACGTTTTTGGATTACCTTTTTCATTCAAATCAATATCTGATTCAGTCCACATACTTGCAGACCATGCCTCAAGGTATTGTTCTGTTGAAGGTCCAGATACTGCAGCAACTGCGAAACAAGTCGGCAGCGAAGCAGTCTGTGACATTGCATATTCATAGTTGTTTGCGTGAATATATGAATGCATTACAACACGTTGCCCGTCAAGGTATGTTCCAAAACGAACACGCCCAGCACCGTGCCACTGAACATCAATCCACCAGATATTGTCTTTAGTCACATCTAATGTTGCTTGTGAATCGCCGCTACCATCTGCCTTATCGCCGTTCCAATCTGACTGTGGAATAACAAGGTCTTTCTGTGCTGCTTCGGCAATAGAACTACGAATGACTACACTGAATGTGCCATCGGCAGCAAGCTGAAAAAAGAATCCGTTATTAGCATCAAAGATACCCCATCGTTTAATAGTACCAGTTGATACCCCAATACCGGAATTAGAACGAACTGCCGCCATATAAAGATGAGAACTTCCCGGAATATAATGATGATATGTATTACTAGACGAAGCAGCAAACCCTGTGTTTGCGACATAATCGGGATCGCCTGAACCTACAATACCAACTTGAATTGAATTGCGATTGTTTGAGTATCTACCAAACCCGCCGTTAACAGCAGTGGTTGAAAAGTTTTCAGTATATTTTTCTTGTTGTCCGAATACGTAACTACCAATGTGTGTGCCGCCTGCTACACGCAATTTACCCCATGCGTCTAATTGAGGAAGACCTTCCGCAAATCGAACGTTTGCTGAACCTGTGATGTCAACATCCATACCGTATTCTGGATTGTCATAACCCATAATGTTTTGAGCAGGAATATAAACGTCATAAGCATCTTTAACACGAGCGATATTCGTTCCATTAAAACTAATCCAAGAATCTAATTCAGGAACTGCATTTTCATATTTAGCACTTTTGTTATAGTGAACGGCAAGAATACCTGTACCATCACCTTTGTCGTAAACACCGTGAACGTGAACATCACCGCCTAAAAAACCGGAAATATCATATCGAGAACCAGTTTTCCAACTGTGATCAGTATCACCGCCTTGCGCGTCTAATTTCTGATAGAATTCGAGTTCAGCGGTATGTACCATATACATACGGTCACCCGTACTACGCGGTGGTATCTGTGTATATCGTTTTTCTCCCGCCATTGTTACTCCGTAATCTTTTAGGATTAATAATCTTTATTTATAATATTTTTACGCTGGGTTTCTATAATTTCTATCTGCGACCTGATTGCTTGGAAAACTATTGTTATCTGCAGTGATAGATTGACCAGTATTTAAAATAGGATCAGATCCCGTTCGGTATACCAAAAAATCTACAGTCGTACCACTTGCAATTTGAAACTGGTATCTAGCATCAATTTTTTCAACCGTAACTGTTAATGAGTTAGCAGAATTCAACAAAGTGCCAAAGGCAGAAGTGAACCCAGAAAACGTTGTAGTTGTATCTATAGTGGACGCAGAAGGTGTTCCTGAAACTTCAAACTCATCAAATAAAAATAACGAAGGGTTCACACTGTTATCTCTCACTGTAACACGAATACGATCTCCTGCCGCTAGAGATACAGGAATCAAACTTGAGTCTGATAATACTCCGCTAAAACTACTACCACTTGAGTTGATTCTTACTGTGGTGTTATCAGAATATGTTAGATCTGTTACAGTGTCAGCACTGACGGTTTCTACTGCATCAAAAGAAGAAACTGCAGGTTGACCACCTGTACCGTCCCATGAATAAGGAGAAGGACTATTAAGAACAGTAACTTCTGTGTTGCCAAGCAATCGTGTAATGCTTGCTGTAACGTTTGCTACAACGGTTGTTGTTGCATTCACACCATTACGAACAGTTACGTTAGTGCCTCCATCGACATTAATTGTGACTGCACCACCTGAATTATTATAAACCATCGCATCAGTTGATCCTGAGTTAGATGTGTTGTTGGTTCCGGGATTGGCAGTTGAATAACCAGAAAAATTCCAATTAGTAAAAGAATAAGTACCTGTCGCTGTTATATACACAGCGTGACCAGATCCACCACTTGTAAAAGTAAAATCAGTTTGGTTCGTCGTCTGCCCGTTTGTGTCAAGTAATATTGCACCGAGTGCAGAAGATGTAGATCCTGATATTGAAATGTCGCTTGCGGTAATCGTTGCAAAATCCAATTGACCACAACCAATAAAGGTTGTACCAGTAACTTGTCTTGTCGTGCCGCCAGATACAGGGAAACTCATTGACCCCATATCCAAGATCGTGCAGTCTGTAATATCTAAAACATTGATGTTCGTATCTGTCATGTCCCAGATTGCACCTTCACCGGGCGATGCCATTACAGTATTGTTTAATACGAATGAGTTAGTACCTGTTGAATTACCGAATACTCTGAAGATCCAATTGCCTGATCCGATGCCAGTGCCATCTAAGAAAATCTGTTCGTTGGTTGATGAAAAATAAGAATCGCCAGTGCCTGAATCGCCAAACTCTGTTGATGCATAGAGCGTATATGATGCACCCGGACCAGACGCAAACAATCCCCAACCATTTGTACTTGTATTGTCTTGTGACACAAGTGTTGCGAGAGTAATCGGCGTACCAGATGTTCCTTGATTGACTGTAAATGCATAAGAGTTATTTGCATTAGAAGTAATACGATCAACCCATAAGTTGTTTACGTTACCACGAGCAGCAGTTACGTGTAAAGAACCGTATCCAATATCTGTGACAGCAGTCGTACTCAGGTTACCTAATGTACCGTTGTGTGCAAACGAAGAAAAAGATCCGATATTACTGACATCTAATCGAATACAATAATATGTTTTACCAAGAACAAGTCCGGGATTATCGTTTCCGCCAACGTAAAAACCAATGATTGCTGAAGCACCACCAGTTCCGTTTGCTAATACGATTTGAAAACCGCCGTTTGCCTGTGTATCAATCAGGTTATCTTTTACCAATAACCAAACAGTCGAGGCAGATAAGTCTTCATTGAGAGCAGTACCAGCGGAGTTTTCACCGACTATGATATACTCTTGAGCGTTAGTAAACTGAGCGCCCATGCATTCTGAACCTTCATAGTAAACTTCGTCACCAGAAGACACACCCTGCAAATCGGGGTTGTCGGTTCCGTTCCAACCTGCATCCTGCTCGCAATCATTGAGTTCTGTGCGATTGTCTACTGCCATTTACTTGTCTTCCAAATAAGATTCTATCTCGCCAGCAAGTCCTTCGTCCATTTCTTTTTTGAATTCGAGGACTTCGTTCAGATCAAATGTCCATTCAGAAGTTTCTTTACCTTCTACGAATGATACTGTTCCATCATCATTATAAACCATGTCGTTATCTGGTTCGAAAGTGGCAGTTAACCTCTTCTCATTGTTAGCAATATACAAAACTTCATCTGAAGTTCGGTTTAAAATACTGGCAACCTGTTCAAGGGATATCTTCATAATATTTTCCAAAGTATAAGGGGGGGGGCACCGGAGTGCCCCTAATCAATTATTATACTGGGTTGCTGTAGTTTCTTTCTACAGCAGAGATTACAGAGTAGGACTGGTTGTCAACCCTATCGATAATCTGACCACCTAGTTCCACCCAGTTACCGTTTTCTAATCCGATTGCACGGATTACAATAGCAGGGTCTACGGCATCAGCAGAAGTCCTTCTATCTTTCTGACTGTTACCGTCATAGTCATATGCGAAGGAGAAAGTTTCACCTGCGCCTGACAAATTAGCAGGTGCTAATGTTGCGGTAATACCACCAGTGTTCTCAACGGCAGTACCCGCAGAGTCTACTAAAAGCGATCCCGGAGAGTTCAATGGATGAGTATACAAAAACGCTCCGACTTTAGTTTCCGCGCCAAGATCAACGTCATCTATAGTATTGACTCGTAGGAAATTAGTTCCAGTTGTTCCAATTACCTTAAGAATCGTATCGTTGTTTCCGGGAGTTGAAGTAAATCCGCCCAAACGAATATAGTTGTCGCCTTCAGTTCCAGCATCAATACCACCAGTTGTGATTGGGTTTGCAGCAAGTCCTGTGGTTCCAGAGAAACCAGTCAAAGTAATATTGGCACTATCTAATGCAGAATTACCAGCAGCAGGACCAACGTTTGCGATATCGATCTGAGATGAACCTCCACCATAAGCTCGTGTATAATCGTAGTATACGAAGAACTTCGCAGAAGAACTGTCAAGTTTAATTTCGTTAGAGAAACTAATAGATCCGTTTGCGGTGAATGGGAAAGATCTTTCAGCACCAGCATTATCACGGAATACCAAGTTGTTCACGTCAGTCGATAAGAAGTTCTGAATTGCTACTCCTATACCACCGCCATCAATATTGGTAACGTTTTTAGTTTTAAGGGTAGGACCAACGAACTCAAGAAGTTCGTCTTGCAATTTACCGATCTTAGAAGCACCAGCAGAGTCTTCAATATTAAGATCTGAACGAAGACGGAATTGAACCCATGAATACAGTTCTTGTGCTCCAAGGTTAGCACCGCCATCACCTGCAACCGCGTCAATAACAACACCAAAGTTTGCGGTACCACCAGTCAAAGGTTTGGTGTATCCAAGGTTTGACTGTTCAATTGTGTTAGTTCGGTAAATAATCTTAGGACCAGCATTGTCTGCGGAGTCATAACGATTATTTGTATTCAATCTCAAATTAGCATCGGTAATCGAAACGTTAAGATCTTGACCTTCTACAAGCGGGAATCGCTGCGTGTTATACGGCAATACCGACCCTGCCGCGATACCGATATCTCTTGTGTCAGTTTGGTCATAGGTTTTGCCTTCTTCACGAATAAACAAACGAAGAATATCCCCACGATAATCAGTACCACCGTTAATATAGGTGTTGATTGCTTGGTTTACTTCTCCGGGGAAAGAGAAGTTAAGAGCACCAGATTTAGGACCATTGGTTGCTGAATCAAAGAAAGCATAATAAACAAGATCCTGATCTGTAGCACCGATTGTTCCTGTTTGAACACCATCGATGTTACCCAAAGATACAACACCAAGATATTCACGGTTCAGGGTAGTGTTGTTTTCTGCGTATTCTCTCCATCCACCAAAACGAATTAAATCTCGCGAACTATCATCAGACATCTTCCATCCATAACGGAATTCGAACTGTTCTGGTGTAATAGCAATCAAGGGGAAAGGATATGCGATCAACTGTTTATTTACAGGATCGTCTTTCCATTGCTGTTTAAGAAAACTGTACAATGCCTGCATGGAAACTCCGTCTTCGTTAAGAAGAGCACCAGAAGCATTAGTATCTGTTCCGTCTTGTCCGTTGTTTAATCGGATAGTCCTATTCGCCGTATTAATAAAAACATTAGGACCCGTAGCGGAGACTTTATTGCTCGCGCTGTCTGTTAAAAAATCCGGATCTATGATTGTTGCCATTTAGTTTCCCCTGAATCTTGGTGGTAATATGTTTTATTTATAATTATGAATACGTGAAGGTTAACCTGTTATCCCATATTTTTGTAAAATCTGCGGTTCCTTCTGCCCACAATATATTATAATCATGACCAACTTCTTCGATTCGTTTGATACGCCACTTCGCTTCTGCAGTTCCTGTACCGGGTTGTGCTTCTCCTACGTAAGTGTAAGGAGATTCACAGTCGATTAGTTTGTTGTATTGTGTCTCCACGTCTACTTTCAACCTCTGTAATACTTCTGACATATTGGTCACGACAAATTTTTTCTTTGTCGGATCATATATTAATATAGAATCTTCTTCGACAACAGAAAGTTGTTTGTATTCAACATCTGCGTTATCAAGAATTTTATAAGAACCACCGCCGCCAAGTGTACTCAAAGAACGATTGATGCGATCAATCTGGTTCTGTATATTTTTATCGACTGTGCTTTGATTCTCTGTCAGTCTTACATTAAATTGTTCTAATGCTTTTTCAAATTCTTCTCTATAGTCTGGTGCTGGTGTTCCGGGTTCTCCCTTTTCTCCCTGCGCTCCATCCTTGCCATCGCGTCCAGCAACTCCGGGTATGCCTTGTTCACCTTTTTCACCGCGTTCTCCACGAGGTCCTTGTGCTCCGGTTTCGCCTTTGTCTCCCTTAACGCCGCGTTGTCCTGTCTTCCCTCGTTCTCCTTGCGGACCTGTCTCACCTCTTTCACCTTTTTCACCACGAAGTCCAGTATCTCCTTTGTCTCCTTTGATACCTTTTTCACCACGTTCGCCTTTGTCTCCCTTATCTCCTTTGACACCTTGGATTCCTTGGGGACCCACATCTCCTGTGTCGCCCTTGTCTCCTTTCTCTCCGGTGTCTCCTTTTTCTCCGGGGATACCTTGGAGACCTTGTTCACCAATAGGTCCGGGTGATCCATCATTACCAGCGGGACCACGTTCTCCGCGTTCGCCTTGATCGCCTTTATCCCCTTTGAGACCCATTGGTCCCTCAGTTTTCTGAACTTCTTCCAGAACATCGAAGATCCTGTCTTCTAACTTTTTAATTTCTTCCTTTGTGTGTGCAATAGCAAACGCAGAAGAAAGTATTGGATTAACCTTGTTCATTGATCTTGTTCATATACCTTGTCATTTCTTCGAGTAACTCATCTTCATGCGAGGGTATATATTTTTCTTGTTTCTTTTTCTTTTCTGTTTCTTTTTTATCAACGTCTCCGTTCCCGCTGACATTAATCGTCACGGGAGCAGGAGCAGGAGCCGGTTCTGGTGCAGGTTCTTCTTCTTTTTCTTGCTCTCCTTCTGGTGGTTCAGGTGGATCTTCTCCTTCAATCTGTTTTAGCATTTCTTCAATTTCATCGTCATCTAAACGAAGAACATTTTTGTAGATCCATTCCTTAGACAAGTACTCCCCGGCAAACTGAACTGCTTCTGACATAAGACCCAGACGATCACGTAATACTTCCGCTTCTTTAAGTTCTGTGAAGTGATTGTCTTTTACAAAATCGACATACAAATCATCTTTCCACATATCCCAATCTTGCTCTGTGATAATTTGTTTGAGCAATAATTGTTTGCGTAAAATATTTAAGAAGACTTGTGAGAAACGTCTGCGCAAACGATCTACAAATTTTTGAAACTTAACTTCGTCTCTACTAATTTCAGCAGATCTTCCTAGCGAGAATTGTGCTTCCTGTTCCAAACGATTGACTGGAACATTGAGAGATCGATACAATCTTTTCTGGAAATAAATGATGTCTTCAATCTGACCAAGGTTGTCTCCACCGGGAAGAGTAGAAATCTCAGTGCCTCTACCGCCTTCTCGACGTGGTAACCAGAAGTCCTCAAGCATAGACATGTGCTTGCGATCATCTTTTAGTTCACCAGTGTTTGCATCATAGACCAATTTATTACGATACTTGGTCATGATGTCTTTCATGTACTGTTCTGCTTTACCACGTGGCAAGTTACCTACATCGATATAAAAGATTCGACGTTCGGGTGCACGTGCAAGACGATAGATGACAAGACTGTCTTCCATCATACGTAACTGGTTGATTGGTTTCAGCGCCTTGTGTAGGTTTGATACGACCTTTTTCTTTCTGTCGTCCAGCAAACCTGAAGTAACATATGTTATAGCATCATTTGAAAACTTAACCGCTGCCTGATTAGAACCGGGTTTTTCTTCGTAGAGATAGAACTCCTCTACCTTATCAATAATCTTGGCACCAGTTACTGGGTCTTTCTTGGTTTTAACATTTTTAACTTTGCGCATTTTTGCTGCGTCAATATTACGAATCTCTTGAATGCCTGCTTTCATGTTCGATTCGTTTACTAGTAGATGATAATATATTCTGCCATCGACATACCAAGAGCGGAATATATCATGACCTAACTCATTGAACTTGAGCATACGAAGAACTGATTTGAATTCTTCTCGCATACTATTTTTAACTTTTTCAGAAGCATCTATTTCATCAAGTGATAACTCAACACTAGAAGTTAATTCTGAAGCAGTAATAGTTTCATTGACAATCTCTTCAATTGCCATATCGACTTCGGGGTTCATCGCAACGCCACGATACTTCATAATCAAAGAGTGGATATCTTTAGAGTTGTCACCCTCTAAGTTTACGTACTGCCCATAATAACCAGCAGACGTTGTTACATATCCAGCACCATCGTCATCTGTGGGAGGCACAACAGATTTAAGAGAAGTGGTAGGTTTACTATCCTTCTTTGATCTTTTTAATTCAAATCCAAATAATTTAAGTAAGCTATCGTCTGCCATTTATGTGCCCTAAAGTTAGAAAACAGGGGATTCTTACGAACCCCCCTTATCTATACGAGTATTAACTCGTCGTATTTGATTCCCAATACTGATACGCAAACTCAACATCGAACTGTTCGATTGCTGTTTGCTGATCATAGTCTAGTGGTATTGCACTAACAGATACGGGGAAAGCACCACGAAAATCATATCTCTTAAGAACTTTTTCGTTTCTATCTAACTGCTCTACTGTAAGGTCTGCCTGATAATCTACAGGGTTAACCAAACCAGTGTTTGCAGAATGAGAATTGATACCATTGACCCAACGTTCGAAAGAATCTCTTACGACGAATCCAGTATCATTCAAGATAGTTACCTGCCAGTTCTCGAAAGTACGATCACCTGCCATCTTGAGGATACGTCCTCTGAAAGGAACCTCAATAGTCCCAGTGGATGCAGCAGGAATTGCAGCGGTGCGACAAAGGAAAGATGTCAGTTCGACATCTCCCCCTGCGTATGCTGGAAAGTTAAGTGTAACCTTAAATAGATTAGCACGTGCACCACCACCAGTCAGTTTTGATTTAAAGTCATCGACTCCTAAAATTGCCATCAGACTCTCCTTATACTACGCCAACCACTTCTTCAAACTCTACTCCGGTTCTAACCGCAACGAAGTTCAACGTTACGAAGTTAATAGAACGTGCAGGTTTGATGAAGATGCTTGCAACGAAACGATTTGAATCGATCACAGCAGCAGTGTTGTTTGTTTCATCACACACAACTCTGAAGTCCGTGATCCCCCTTCTTCCTTGAATCTCACGCAAGAACGGTTCAACGATTCCGACAAACTCTGATCGAGTAAACTCGTCGTTAAATTCAAACAAGACATTCTCTGACGCTTGCTTGATTGCTCTTTCGATGTTAAGGAAAAGTCTTCGTACATTGATACGATCAAATGCGCTGGGACGCGACTCTTTGGTCTTGTCTCCGTATAGAAGAATCCCCTGTCCGGGAAGATTTACAATCGGGTTGATACCACTCTTATACAATTCATCACGATGCTCTCTAGTAGCATTCCATGCAAGAGAAGTTACTCCGAAATAGATCCCTCTTCGCTGTCCAGCAGGAGAGAACCATGGTGCTGCTACCTGATCAGTCAAAGCACAAAGTCCAGCAGTGGAACTAGCAGCAGGGATAAACACATACTTATCGTTATACTTGTCGTATACTTTTAAGAAGTTGTTATCACAGATCAAGTATGAACTTGGTGCATAGTTTAGAGGACTTGCAAGAATCGCATCTTTGATATCGTTAGCACTTGCTTGATTAAGAACCGCATCTCTGCTAGGTGAAGCAAAAGCAACACAATCTTTACGAGAAGAAGCAGCGATACCAGTAACATAATCTACGACTGATTTGTGATCTGCGTCGTTAACCATACTAGGGCAGATAAGAAGATCAACTGTAATATTTTCGGGATCATCAAAAGTATCCCAACCAGTTTGATAATCACCAGTGTCAAGAGCAGGAGAGTCAACACCACCCGAAAGTGCTACTGAGTTATTAGCAACAGCATTATAGGTTGTAGAAGCAGCTCCGCCTAACTGAGCAAGTTCGGTAATGTCTTTACCCCATACATATGCAGATTTAGCGTTGAGTACATCCATGACGTAGTTTGCACTTCCGTCATAAGTTTTTGCTCCAGCAATCTGAGATACATAAGCAAACTTTTCAAGGACTGTTCCGGGAACTCCAGAAAATACACCGTCATCATCTACGATAACTACGTGCATTTCGTCGGTGAGACCACCCGCTGCAGTTGCCCAACTAGAGGTGCCGGGAGAAGAATCAAATTCATCAGCATATGCCCATGCATCGAAGTTAGCAGCAGCATTACACCAGTGTAATGTCAAACTGTTTCCTGCAGCACCTGCATATTTTGCAATGATTTCTTCGCCTGCCAAACCGGATTCTTTATAGTCCCAATCTGCTCTGTTTTTAATCAGAACACCAGAACCATCTCCGGTTGCGTTAACAGCACCAGTATTTACAGCACGAACTACATATAACGTGCTTGCATACTTAAGAAAGTAAGACGCTGTGATAAAGTCTATCGCATTGTCTGTTGGTGGGGTTCCAAAGGTCTCTGCCAATCCTGCCTCGTTAGAGATTAAAACTGGTTGTTCCACTGGTCCCCAATTAAAGTCTCCTACAAACGCACCAGTTGAAGAATCGACTGAGGGTACTACACCCGATAAGTCAATTTCTTTTACTGTAATGTTCGGAGACGCGAATTGATTAGCCATAATCGTGTCCTTTTTCGTTTACCTATGATAAGAAAACATAATACGGAGAGTTTCACTATGGTTTTATTTATAAAATATCAGAATTTACCACGTGTTTTCGACATCTACGGGTTGCCAAATACCCCATGCCTTTCTCTCCATATCTTCTCGCGTCTCTAGTTCTTCGATGTATTCACTACCATCGTCGATAACACCAAAAGGAACGACATCTGCCTCGATATCTTTCATGCGTTGTTCGAACAACATCTGCTTAAGATCAATGTCAGACATATTGTAGAACATCTCTGTACCCACAAAGAAACCAAACATAACTAAGTTCATCATCAAGTCATCATGGTTGCCTTCTGATGCCTCGTATGACTGACCTTTGAGGACAAAAGTGGAGATCTCCATGATAGTTTCTTCATCGACAATATCTAATTTCTTTTCTTCCAATAGATCTTTGATACCAGAACAACCGATACGCTTAGTCCTGCGGTTCATTTCAACGCCGATTTGTGAGGACTTGATAGCGGAAGAGACGTGCACATTTTCATACTCTATGTCGTAATATAGTCCATTGCAGACTACAGCACCCTGATCATTATTCTCAATAACGACATATGCATTGTTGTAAACGGCAGCATACTTATATATAATATTAGGGAAGAGTATTGGAGAGATAGTATTGTTCCGATACACAGCCACTTGTTTAAATGGGCGGGTCGAAATGTCGATGACAGTGAACGTAGAGTAGTCCTGACCTCTTCCTTTCGAGACATCAACGGTCATGATGTACTCGTGACTCTGCAGAGTTTCTTCGTAAATAAGAAGTTGACCACCCTCCCGAACATGCAGGGGCGGTTTTGATCGCAATGACAAAAGCGTCTCTGCATTTATAAGGGTATCGCCTGTCCCAAAGAAGGTATTGCCAAATTCTTGGTCAAACTGAAGTTGGGAGGTGTTTGCTATTGTCTGTTCTTTCCACTTCTCGTCTCTGCCGGGAACATCCCACCAGTCTACACGAAACGCTTTATATTCGTTGACACCTTGTTCCGCACCTTGCCATATATTGTGGAAAACGTTTCCGATACCATTTGCGGTAGACGTGATGATAACTTTTGTGTCCACACCGGACGAGATAACCGGATAGGTTGAAGTATAGAATTCACCTGCTCGCTCAACAAAAGCAAACTCATCGAGATAGAGCAAGTTAACAGACATGCCGCGAATAGAAGACCCGCTAGTGGAAGAAGCAACAATGCGACTGTTATTGCTAAACTCAATAGAACCCTTGTTAAGAGATTTACAACCGGGTTGGAGGAAGAAAGGAAGGTTCTCAAGCATGAGAGTAATCCTTCCCAACATCTCACGAGAGGTTGCCCCTTTGTTTGCCAGAATTGCGATTGTTTTTTCGGGGTGGAATATTGCGTACCATAGTAGGTAGGCGACAGAAGAAATACTTTTGCCGCTTTGTCTACAAGCCAAAATAACACTGAAACGATTATCGTTAAAGTGACGGAACATACTTTCTTGGTATGGGTAGAGATTAAATGGAACAAGTCCTCTGTCAAGAGAGATAATCTTGACATAGTGTTCCGCAAAGTAGGCGGGACTTGCCATGCATTTCGCGTACTCATGTACTTCCTCCTGTGACCACTCTTGGACTACACCGTCTTTCTTTACAAGAGAATTGTATTGATAAGTATCATTGCTGGACATTCGAGTCGGTTGTAACATCAATCACCTTTTCTACCTTATCCTGTAATAATCTCTGTAAGTCAGTTGTGCTTCCTAAAAACACATTGTTGTTTGTAATTTGTTTTGCTTCATGCTTGTTTGGTGTTTTGAGTTCTTTTTGTTTCTTATTCAGATCCATGAGTTTGTCATTGGTGTCTGCAAGATTTTTAATTAGACCTGAAAGTACTTCGAAAGCACGAGGGTGTTCTGATTCACGAGCAACCTCGATCATCAGGTCAAGCGACTCTTTACCCTTTTCGATTAATTCATAGTATGTAGCGCGAGAATAATCGTAGTCGTAATCTGCGTTTTCTTGTGGTGTATCTTTATCATGATGTTTCATATTTTATACACTATTAAATAATTGAAGTTCTACTTCGCCTAAATTTGTTGCGCTTCCTGTTCCGCTTGGTTGTGATGCACTTTCTTGAACATAAACTCTAAGACGAGCATGCCAATATAAAGGGTCACCGCTTCCACCACTACCAGTTCCAGTAGCTTGAAACGTTCTCCCCCAACTAAATTGTCCATCTAAATTTATCCAAGTACTAAAAGCACTACCAGCATTCCAAGATAGAGTTTCTCCCAACGCATACGTTGGATCTGCTCTAGGTCCAGTGATATTACCATCAGATCCGCCATTATCGAATGCTACGTCTTCTACATAAACCCATAAATTTTGCCACGGAATATTAGTTCTGTAAGGATTGTGTAACCAATAATCTTTACACGGATCAGCATCGAAAGTTTCAGGTCTCCAAGTTCCTTGTATGAGATCATAACCATTATTATTAAGAATACTTGATGACGGTTCAATATCACCTACTGTATACCCACTATTGAAACCGCCATTAAAATTAAATCCAACAGTTCTTGTATTTGTACCGGGAATACTATATGCAATAAGTATTCTAGAAGTATAAGTGATACCCAATGGCATGGTCGGGGGATTCCTTACCACGTTGGTATTTAAAAACTGACTACTACTAGTAAAAGGTATAAAATTTTCTGCCATTTTTATGCCTTATGGTGCGTTCACACCTAAACTAAATCTAAATTCTTTTTCTAGAACAGTTGTTCCAGTTCCCAACCCTCCTCCGGTGCCATTCCATGTTTTAATTGTAAGAACGACAGTTGCTGTCCGGAAACTTGCACTTCCGTCGCTGTAATCAAGATATAAAGTTGGTCCTCCGTTTAATCCATACCAAGTCGTTGACCCATCCATTGCATCTGCAGGATTAGTATCCAGAGACATCGTTCCGCTGCCACCGTTTATTGTAACAACCGCTTGGACTTGATAGTCTGCTCCGGAAGAGAAAGTGCCAGTAATATCTGTTGCCCATCCTTGTGTATCTATTGTGGTTTTATTTACTGCATTACCCGGAATAATCCAAGGATAACGATCAACAAACGTATTTGATGATGTATTAATATTTCCGTTTGTCGCAAATTCTAAATCAATATTCGTAGATCCGCCATTTGCTTCAGCAGCAAACCAAGTATATGGGAAAGCAATTAAATGATCAGTGTTCACTGAAGGCGCAGGCGTTTGACTATCGTCCGTAACGTTTAATTGAATTGAGTCAACACTTGTTCCGGTATCACTACCTGTTCTGACGTGCAAGTAGAAAGTTTCTGTGCTTCCGTCTGTGAATGCGTCTGCCGTAGCATCAATACTAAACGTACCCGTGTTACTGTTGATAGTAAATCCTGTACCGCCTGAATTGTATGCTTGCCAGTCAGTAGATGCCTGTGTTGTTCCGGGTGCATCGGTAGTAATGTTCCAGTAAAGAACAGTTCCGTTTGTGACATTTGTAGTATTGACTGTGATCGTTTGTGCGGAGGCAACCTCACTAACAGTAAGCGGATCTGATCCCTGAATAGTATAGGTTGGCGCGGCAGCAGCACCATCAGTCACCTGAAAATCTAATGTTACCACAGTTCCAGTAAAACCAGCATTAGTTCCTACTCTAAGAGTAAAATCTCGTGTACCCTGAGTTCCGGTTTGTTCTTTAACACCAACTTCAAAAGTTGTTGCGTTTCCAGTACAGGCAACAGGTCCACCACTAGAAACATCAAAATCAGAAGAAACTGTACCGGGATTAGCACCACCGGAATTGGAAATCACTTCCCAATAAAAATTTTGAGATGACGGAAAATTAGTCGAATTAATTGTATATGTGTAATTAATTGTCATTAGAATCCACCACTATAGTCTACTTCTACACCTAACCAATAAGCATTAAATGTATCTAGTATATTATTTCCTGCCGCATCATCTGCTATTTCAAACTTAATACTTCTTTGAGATGAATCATTACCAGAAGAATTAACAATTCCCAAATCCCACACTAAATTCGAACTCATTTGAATCCAAGAACCAAAAGTTCCAGTAGTTGTAAATCCGGCGACACTATCAGTAGAGTTTAATGTTGCTCTAATATAGTAGTCAGAAGAAACTTCAGTTGTCACACCTGTTGCCCAAGTACCATTAGATACGTAACCAGTGTTGTCGAAAGCACCCGGAGTTACATTACCTCGACCAGAAATTGTGAAGTCTGTATTAAATCTAATGGTAGAATTCAAACCAACAAAAGCAGGTCCTCCTCCCGTATCAAGATAAACTCCATACGATTGCGAACCTGTTCCAGTAGTAGTGCCAGCACTAGCAGGGAAATAATAACTACCAGTGTTAGATGGACTAATGTCAATAGTTAATGCCGCTGCGGTTCCTCCATCATTGACGCTTGTAGGACCAGTAACAGAAACCAACGCTCCTGCGGCATCTACTATATTAAACGAATCGTTTGCGGAATTACCATATGTAGCACCTGTTCCGGAAACCGTGACAGTAACAGGTCCTTGGTAAACATTACTCGAAGAAGTGTCTGTAATATTTACGGTATGACTGCCACCACCTGCATTAAATTGTGCCGCAGTGATTGTTCCTGACGTTGTTCCAAATCTAAAATCAGCATTAGTCAATGACCAATCAAAGTCTTCGTATGTTCCGGTGTTGGCCAAAGTAGAATTGACCGTGAAACTCCAGTTGTTTCCTTCCGTAACATCACTAGCAGGTGCTGCAAGAGTGTATGTGATATCCGCAGGACCATCTTGCAGTTGTAATGTGTCGGTTGCTTGAACGCCTGATGATTGCCCGGTAACCGTGAAAGTTAGATCTACGTTGTCTTCAAAGGTTGTCGGAGCAGAGGTTGTGATGTCTATATCAACATATCCCGGAGAACTAAAGGTACCGGAAGTTGCACCTAATCGTGCATCAGCAGGAGACACAGACCAATCTACATCTTCGCCTACCGTATCCGTTACTCCAAGATCAAGTCTGATTGTACCACCTTCTACAAGTGTAGTGATACTCGCATCACTGGTATTTCTAACTGTAAGCGTGTATGTCGGCAACAGATCGTTTAACGTTACGTTAGTCGTATCAGTTTCACCCGAACTTGCTCCTGTAACATCAACCTGAATAATTTGTTGGTTATCTAAACCAGCATTAATGCTGGTTGGAATAGTGATATCGAGATAGTCGGGTGAAGTAAATGTGTAAGCACCAGCAGTGTATCGACCAGTTCCATCGTCTGCAACAGTAACGTTGACATCTTCTCCTACCGGATTAACTACTGCGAGAGACAAGACGATATCGTTGCCTTCTGTAACTGGCGTGTTGGAAGAAACCGTATACTCTGGAACAACGTCATTTAGCACAACCGTTGTGCTATCAGTTTGACCAGAACTTGCTCCCGTGACACTAACAGATATGTTTTCACCTGATGCATTTTGTATAGCGGGATCCAAAGTTGTTGCAATAGTGATATCGTTATAAGCGGGTGCAGTAAATGTGTAAGCACCAGCAGTGTATCGTCCTGATCCATCGTCTGCAACAGTAACGTTGACATCTTCTCCTACCGGATTAACTACTGCGAGAGACAAGACAATATCGTTGCCTTCGGTAACTGGTGTGTTAGAACTAACTGTGTATTCTGGAACAACGTCTGTGATGTCCACAGTGAAAGATGCAATTTCGTTTGCTGCATCTGTATTACTGTCAGACACTTTGATCGTAAAACTTTCGGTGCCCTCTGTCAAAGCATCCAGTGCGGCAGCAAGATCCATAGTAGATGTCATGATCATGGTGTCGCCAGCAGCAGTAACACTGTTAGCAGTGCTGTCAACGGTTAGCACTCCTCTGCTTCCTGTGCGAGGAGGTGTGCTGGTAAAATCTGCATCTGCAACACCGTCTACCCACCAGTAGTAATTAGTTCCGGGTGCTGCATTCTTGTGAGTGAAAGACCATGAACCTCCTGCTTGACCTTCGGTGATAGAAGTGGGTCCTGAGATAACCGGATTAGAAACCGCAGCATCGTTCATTGTGATGGTGCCAGTACTTATTTGTGCAGGAACATCGTGGTTAGTTACACGAACCGTTGCTGTTTGTTGCCCACGATAATAACCGTCAGCGGTAGTCGTAGACATCGTCAAGTTAGTTGATGCAGCAGAGAAAGGTTCTCTTCCTGTAAGCGTGGAGATTCTTCCATCAAGGTCATCAAGGATTTCCCATAACACCCCATCAGAAGTTAAAGTTTCTGTGGATTGATTGTAGAAATAATCACCACCGGGGTTATGTTCATTTGTTACGGAAACATTAATTACAATATTGTCACCTTCAGTAATGGTTTGATCACCAGTGCTATACTGTGGATAAACTGAAGTATCGTTTAATGTAATCAAAGCACCTTGACGTTGAGTGTTGTTGATATCTAAGTATGCGAGCAATTCAACGTTGTCTGAGTCGTTGTGGTAATCTGCATAAGTTGCAGGACCTGTCAAAAACACTCTGAACGTTTGTGCTCCTTCCGTGATATAATCTTTCTTCGGATAAACGGTAAACGAAGCATTACCACCCGAAACTGTAATTGGTGCTCTATTAGAAAATCCGAATACGTTAGGTTGAGCAGCATCCCAATCATTGGAGTGGGTTGTTAAAGTAGAAGTATCGGGGGTAAAAGAACTACCGATATTAGTTGTTTCGTCTGCTAAGTAATAAGAAATCTGTCCGTCTGGTAAATTAGTACCTGTAATATTAATCGTTTGACCAGTAGGATCTTCATTGACGTTAGTAGTTGTGACTATGTAATGAACATCAGCAATACCATATTGATTTGTGAAAATACTATTTCTTTGCGGTTCGTTACACCAGTCGTAAATACGAATGTTGTAATTTTCTAATCCTTCTGCATTCAAATAGAAGTCGTTCGCAATCGTAAACGTGATCTGATTAGATCCATTTCTTATCGAAGGCAAGTCGTAAACAAAATCATCTTGTGCCGCGTTGTCTGCAGGAACCAGTTCTCTTCGAACCGTTACTTCTAAATCTCCCCACCCACCTGTAATTGTATACTGGTTTCCTCCAGTAGCAGGAAGATACAGTTCTTCTTTTATAGTGACAATATTTCTGCCTTCATCAACAAACGCTTCTACAATTTCGCTGCCACCAAATATGCCGGGTCCTCTAATGTCAAACCCTACGATATCAGTAATATTAATTGCAGGACTTATGGTGTCTAAGATAAGTCTACGATTAGGATACTGTGTGCTAAATTCACCTTCAGTGACAGGAGTTTGATCGGGCACTGTAGTAGAAGTGTAATCAATTTTGTGTGGAGGAGGAACAACAAAATCACTATCAACGGTGTCTATGTGTTCTAAGTCCCACTTATAAGTTCCGGGATACAGATAGGTCTGAGCAGGAGTCGTGCTTGTACCTGCTCCTACTGTATACGTAACTTCCACCCCTTCAGGAACAGGTTGTAGAGTCGGAGTCAACGTTAAGATAGGTGACTCATGTTCATCTATTACAGCATCTTCTTGAATAGTCCCTAACGAAAGGTTTGCTTCTCCTTCGAGAAGTACCTCTCCTCCAAGATACATTCCAGCAGGATGAACAAATAGTTTGAAAAGATTTTTCCACTGATTGACAGGGATACCCGCTCTGACCAGAATAGCAAACGTTTGATAGAGTTTGTCGTTGGTCAGATATCTTAAAGAGAAAGGACCAATCTTTGTTTTAAACGATTCTGGTTTGTCCGCATCTGCTAATAAGAAAACATTTTCTTTCGGATAGATAACATCAGGATCGAGACCAAAGAAAGAACGGAAGAACCATTCAATAGAATACTTGGATCCCTTTGCTCTGAACAACACACTAGAAAACTGAGCAGATGCTCTTTTGTCTTCTGACCCTTCGAAATAACTGCCACCTAAAAGAAGTTCGTCTTCAATGAAGTTGAGGAGTGTGATGTCTGTTTCTGTGATATCACGAGCAGAAAACAAATGGTTGAGTAGTTCTGTGGTATCGTATTGATTCTGCCACTCGTAGTATCTTTCTAGCAAAGATATAAATTTAGGATAAGACTCAGCAAAATGTTCGGGAAGAACGTCTTCAATATGTACGTCCCGAAGATTTAACTTGCGTCTTTTTAAATCTTTAAAATTATCGTGTGCCATAGTTTTATTTAGATGCTAGTAAATACTTGATTTTCTAAAACTCTACCCTGATTGCTGGTAAACTCGTTGTTACCGATTTTAACAAAGTTTCCGTTTGTCGATATTTGTGCAGGACTACCTGCATTATAATTACTTGAATTAGTAACCTGTCCATAAAAATAACTCTGACTCGTCGTGCCAAACCCGAGATAGTCATTTACTTCTCCACGTAAATACCCATTAAGAGTTGCAATCGTATCAGAAGCGAGCGTCCTGTCAAAACCAACATCAACGGTATCGTCCAAGGCGAACCTATAAATTGTGCCACGGTTTTCGCCAGACCAAGATTCCAATGGTGCCGTAACGTATAACTCTGTGTTGTCCGGATTGACTGTCACATATCTTCCAAAATCAATATCAGTTTCGCCGCTCTGACCAGTAAGAGTTATAACGTGACTAAACTGCACAATCATAGATATCTGCAAGTTATATGTTCCATCTCCTGTGTATCCGGGTATAGCAGGCGCACTTCCGGGTTCTGATCCGTCAGTAGTCCAATTCACAGTACGAGTTCGGACAGACGTTGGATACTGCGGTACGGCAGGGAACCCAAATGCTTGCATGTCACGAGCAAGTCTGCAAATAATATATTCATCGGTATCTTTGTTTCGAATCCAAGCAATTCCACCATTCGCACCATACCAAGTATTAGTGGCTGATCTATACAAAGTTCCGTCATACTCACCAACTGACATATTGTTAGGATCAGTTCGACCTGAAATTAGATCGGGTGCTTGTGCTCCAAGATCAATACGACTGCCACTATTAGTGACTGAGAAAGAACCATCGATCCTTGGCGTAGTTGGAGTTGCTCCCAAACTTCCAAACCTTCCGTTTAATGGATCTGCATATCTCCAAACCGAAACACGATTAAGATTAGGCACTCCTATAAAAATATGATTGTTAGACATTGCTACACTAGTAGGACCATTTGTAAAAGAATTCGTTGCATCGTAATGTGAATTCCAAATACTAGCAGTGTTATCGTGCGTATCTAAGAAATTATTAAACTGTAAAGTGCCGCCAGAAACTTTTATTACTCTACCGGCTGATGCTCTACCCGGAAGAGCAACAACATAATCATCAGCATAGGGCGAAGATGCTACAGAAGTTCCGACATAATTGTTAGTTGATGCTCCGTAATCTTTAGTATAGATTAAACTATACGGAGAAGATCTATCATAAAAATAAATTATGCCACCACTAGCACTTCCTGCTCTTGGGTGTGCGATACCAATATAATTTTCTGTAAAGAACAATTCGAAACCAAACCTAGCATTTCCAGTATCGTCCCACACATTAAGAAGGTTGCCTGACGTATCGAATAAGTAAACCGATCCATTTGCATTAGAAGTATTCAATGCACCTACCAAAACTTGACTACCATTTATTGCGGTTGCTCTGCCAAAAGTTGCTACTGTATTTCCACCAGACGGAACTAGTTCAATCGTGGTTCCATCTGCAATAGTTCTCAAATATGCTTTTTCGTTTCCGGGTTCTCCGATAACTGCATATGTGTCATTAGTATCAATAGAATATGCAAAGTCGCCGTTGTTTGTTGGTGTCGGTGCCTGATATGTTTCAGGAGGATATGAATCAAGAATGTTGAATGTGTCTGATTCAGTGATTCCTTCTGCCGCATCATTAATAGTAAAGGTGCTTGTAACCGTACCTTGTTCACCAGCAGGTTGTCCTATTACAATGTCTACCGTTTTACTTAAAGCATCCATAGTCACTGTACCGGATGCCGTTGATATTCTACCATTGGTATTATTATCACCCGTTATAGACCAAGAAACTACCTGATTGTTAGCATAGTTGCTAGTGATTGTTGCCTGTATGGTTTCACCTTCTATCGTATTAGGAACAGATACAGTATATGAGTATCCTTCAAGAACTTCTATTGTCACCTCACCAACCTCTGACGAGTTCTCTGCACCATCTGGAACAGCACGATATTCAAAAACAACCGTTCCTGTAAACGATGCGCTAGGTGGTGTGTATCCAAACGTTCCTGCCAAAGCATCTACAATCGTAACTGTTCCATCCGCTGGTTGGTTTTCAACGGTGTGAGTAATTTCTCCAACAGTTTCCCATTCGTCGTTAGTTGAAACTGTAAATTCGAACGCACTTCCATTATTATAATAGGTGAATGCATCAGCAAACACGTCAACCGTATTAGTTGTACCTCTGACCTGAACAGTAACGTTTTCTGTTACCCCTTGTCCTACGTCTACTCCAATAACAAAGCTATCTGCTCCATATGCATCTGGGTTAGGAGTATAAGTCCACTTGCCAGCGTCATCAACTGTAGCAGAACCAAAAGTCGGTTGAGTAACAATACTATAACCTTCGATTTCATTTAGAGTGTTCTTCAACGAAAGGGTATTAGTAGCAACACCAACATCCTCTGCAGAAAGTTCTGCACTATCACCAGACAAAACGTTTGCATCAACTTTACAAAACGAAAGAAGTCCACCCGTATCAAAATCAAGGAGACTGGTTTCAACGCTTTTGATGATAGAAGAAGCACCATCAACCGTCTTATATAGATTCAATTTCATTTCGAAATCAAGGGTGTATATAATAGTCCTTCTTGACTCCAGTGCTGCCTCATAATCGTCCTGCATTACAACACCGTCAAGTTTAATCGGGGTGTCTTCTTGTAAGTCAAATCCTTCAAGCGGTTTAACAGAAACTGTGTAATAAGGTGTAAAATATGGAAGAATCTGTTCTACGATCTGCAGAGCATCGTCTTGACTGCGAGCATATATGTTCAATTGAAACGTAATGTTATACGGCACAGGAGTATAAATTTTCTGTGCGTTATCTCCAGCAGAAGGTACAATTCTCTTGTTGATTTTAGGCAACTGTCTTTGTGCATCATACGTCATAGATATGATTTCAAAAGACATTCGTGGCAGTTTAATAGCAATCTGTCGTTCTTGTGCATCGCCACTTTGCATACTCAAGATTCGATCAAGGAAGTCTCGACGTGGTGCGTAAGATAAAGGTACCTTAGTTTGGTTGATCACCTCGCCTGCAGCATTATGACGAACTACATAAAGGTTATTAAACAGTGTACCAAAAACGGCAACCGCTTTTCTGATCCTTTCGTTGTAAAACCAATTGCCTAACATTATGGATCACCAAATGGATTTGATTCAGAGAAGTCAAGGATAGTATCTCCAAGAGTTTCAAACTCTTCGTTTTGATTTACTTCCATATCGATTTCTTCGATTACTAACGGTAACGCAGTCGATTTACTTTCCTGTCCTAAAACAGAATCGACGCTATTGAAAGAATGGAATTTTCCATCGCTTGTTTTAAAGTTTGTTATACTGACTTTGATAGCAGAAGAGTTAGATGCATCTACTTCGACCACATCTCCGTATACCGTGTACCCTCCGCTAGTAGAAAGTTGCTCAACTGTTTCACCAACTACAAACATGCTTGGTTGCCCTAAAGACTCTGTGGAAGTTACAGATCCAAATGTTAGTTGAATCTTGTGTCCAAATATTTCTACGTTATCTATCTCAGCAATATCAGTATCAAAATTCTCACCACTGTATTCGAACAGTTCACATGACAGTCTAAACACAGGTAAGTTTTTTAACTGATAAAAAGGAGTTTCGTCGAACACTTTAGTGATCTCAAATATAGATCCTGACAAGGGAAGGAATATAAGATCACCTTCACGTGGTCTATAAAACGGAACCTCTTCTGATGCTTCATACGGAGCAATTTGTTGATTCCATCGTCTACGTGCGACAACAAAGGTTGCTTGGTCTCTAATCTCTACACCGAACTTAGAGAACAAGTCGCCCTCACCATCGAACCCTTCCACGTTCTCGATATACATTTCAATCTTATATGCGTCATCAAATACCGCAGACGTTTCGTCTCCGAATATAGTGTCTTCGTTTACTGAGTCGCGTGGAAGATAATAAACATCCTGCCCGTACATTTTTAAGGATTCAACAATGATATCCTCATACAGGAGTTGTTCTGATCTGGCACCTTGTGAAAAATACTTGTTAGTTGCCATTGGTTATCCTACGAAGAAGTCTGGTGGTAACTCCTGTTCGAGTCTTACTTTCTCTTCTAGTTTTTCGAGTTCTGCCGTAGCGTCTTCATACATCTGTCTTCCGCTAATCGTGACACCACCGGGAAGTTGCATACCTTCAAATTTAGACATGTTCATGCCCCACTGTTGTTTGATCAATGCGGTGGTATAATTTTTTAAGAACATATCATCGTATACACTAGTGTGTGTATCCGGATCAATTGCTTGATAGACTTCTGCTACCACGTAATCATCTACGTCCAGATCTTTGTTATACCACTCACCGTAGATATACAATCGTCCTTGTCTACGAGAGAAAGTGGTTTTAGGTGTACCACTGAGCAGCATATCTAAGAAATCAAGATACTGTTCGAACTGATAATAGTATGCCATCCCACCAGCAAAGTTCATGAAATCGCCCAGACTGTTAAGCATCATCTGGTAACGAACATCAAACATGTTCACTGTGCTGAACGTAGGATTGATTGGAAACAACTGCGACACAAAAAGAATATCGTCTGAGATGGGAATATATCCGTTTGCTTTATCTTCTGCCGTTATCTTATGAGACAGATAAGTCTTAAACTTAGCGTCAGAGTGATACTCACGATATACCTGAATAGCATCATCGACTTTGTCTTCGATCTGATCTTCATCCACATTAATTTCGATCACGGGTTCGCCCAACCTACGAAGGCAGAAATCGATCAATGTTTGTCTGGAATTAGGTTTTGCCATTTAGATACCTTTTACCTGTATTTATACGTTACCCCAGAGGACTGCACCTGCAGAATCGTATATAACCAAAGTTCTGTCGTTAGCATCCTGAAGTTTAACACCAGTGTCGAGTTTGAGTTTTTCAGTGTCAGTAACCAAAACCTCACCAGCACTATCGATCTTAACCCTCGTTCCAGCAGCACCAAAATCGTTACCAGCAACCCTAAGTTCCATTCTGGCAGTTTCACTGCCTGCAGTTCTTTCTGTGAATACAGTTCGAATCTCAGCGTATTCGTACTCTTGAGTCGCGCTAGTGCTGTTACCTGAAGTGAACAAAAGTTTACTAGCGGTAGCAGCACCATTTGTTCTGTTATCCAGTTTAAAATCTGTGGAAGAATAATCTGTAGTGATCGACGCTCCGTTTTGCCCGTCTAGTATCAACTGGTTTGTAACAAATCCGTCTGCAATAGACTTAACGCCAAATCGCATTTTAGTAAACGAATCACCACTACCGTTGTCAGCACTATCAAAAGCAATGAAGTGTGATATCGTGTTACTTACATCAGTCTTAACATTAATACCAGAGGAAGTGCCGTTCGCTTCGTTATTAATAGTTAAGAAATTCCCCATATTGATACTGTGAGGAGTTGTAACATAATTATCATCGATTTCCAAATCAATACTTTCGGTATTGCTTGGGTAAGTACTAAACTGGAATTTAGTGGGGAGGTTTCCACTAGAGACTGTATCGTTTGCTACTACCCTAAGAGAAGCACCAATGCTTTGAGAAGTATTATCAACACCATTCCAAATAATTGAACCAAGTTGATCTCCGTTTTGAATTGGTGACAAATCAAACGCACTGTCTCCACGGTTTTTTGCCAGAACAAGATATGAACCGAATTCGTTGTTGCTGTGTCTTGTTAAAGAGACAATCGATTCGTTTGCTCCGTTGCCGGAAATTTCAGTAAAACCAGCAAGAGAAGCAGCAGTAGTTACGGCAACGTTTTCAACAAAGTTTGCTCCAGCACTGAATCGATAACGTGTTACACCGAGGTTGTCGATATCAAAGAAAGCATCTCTTAGATTAACCCTATCATTGTGAGTGGTTAAAAAATTAAACGTAGCAGAGTCTTCGACTATCAGTCGCTCATTTGCCGTGATTGAAGGTGCACCAGATAGTTCATCCCTCTTAAACGACATCATTGGATTATATGATGGGAAGAAGTTAGATGCGTAAATACCAAATTCTTTCGAAACAGGTTTGAAGAACCAAGGGAAAGTCGTGGTTCCGCCAATGTTCATTTGAACAACGGATTGTCCACCGTCTAATCGATACTCAATCTCATCAGCACCACCAGAATCATATCGCAAAGAAAGTCGAGGAGTTGATCCTCTCGACATGATCTCACCTTCTGCAGTGATCGTTCCGTTTTGCGCGTTGATCGTGCTACCAACAGAGAGTTTGTTCAGTGCGACAATGTTGCCAGAAACTTCTGCGCTATCGACTTGAAGTCTAGTTCCACCTTGACGCCCTAGAAGTGCCGCTTTGTATTCGCCACTGAATGCTGTACCAACGGGAGTGTCTGCGAATACCCCTCCGGGGTTATAACGGAGATAAACATCACTCGCAGCAATAGGATGTTGAGTTTTGTTACCCGCAGCGGCAACAGTGTCTAAAGTAGATTGTTGTAAGAACTCATCAACACCAGCATAGAAAAGTTTTCCGGTTGCTTCGTCTTGAACAATTACCTGAGTCTTTGTAGCATCATTAGCGAGGTTAGTTAAATAAAAGTCACCAGTGAATGCTACATTTTCGTTTGTAGAGTCGATACCAGAGGTTGTTAATGACGCACCATAATTGGTAACAGTCTTCAACGTCTCTGTTGGCGTGTTCTGATTGATTACACCAATTTGACCTCTAGCAACACGGTTGGTGTCTGTGTTGATAACCAACATCTGCCAGAAGTTTGCTGCTTGTGGATCTGTGGTGTTGATCGCAGCACCATCAAGAAGAGTCGTTCCTCCGGGTGGTAATTCTAAACCGCCACCAAACGTACTCAGAATGTCTGTAGAGTCTCCTGCTTCAGTAACCGCCTGAAGTGTTGGGTCAAGGAAAGCAGCATCACTAAGTTTACGATAACCTACCTGATCAGTGTCGCTGTCCCACATAAGAGCAGCGTCTGTTGATAATAATGGGAAGTTTCCTCTCTTGATATAGATCTGGTTGGCATTCGTAATCGTAATGCCTTTCATCTTCAACCATTGGTCTGTGCTATCACCAACACCAGAGAAAGTAGCACCATCAGGAAAGTTAGTAACTTGGTAAAGTGTTTGCCCATTCTCAAAGGCAAGATCACCGAGTGCGCGATAACCAACGCTGTCATGTGCTACGTTGTAGAAGAGAGCGTTCTGGGTCCCGGTGTATTTACTAACACCCGTCCAGTTATCCGCCTGCATCTTCAATTTACCGATAATAACATTATCAGTAGTTTGTGACCAATTTTCTGTTCCGTTGCTTAACGCAGTTTGTCCGTGACTTGTGACATAAGATAATGTGATTTCATTATCGTCTCTGTTCGCAACCGTGCCTAGCGTTCTGCGTCCAATCCTATCACTATCTCCTACGGCAGCCGTAGAAGGATCTGGGTGGAAAACAGGTACTTGTAAACTGGTAGACCATGGAGATTGGTTGGTAATCTGAGTCCTATCAATCCATAGTCCATCGTTTACGTGAACCTCATACCCGCCTGATGAATCTCCCTGCTCAAGAGTGAATGCCCACGTAAACTCTTCCAGTGGTTGTGTAGCACCAGAGTTAAGAGTAACTCTAAACGCACTGTCGGTGCCGCCTGCATCAGCGAGACGAATAACATCGAACTGACCTGTAGGAGTTCCGGGATTAGTTAATGCAGCAGTAAACCCACCATCAAGATCTATACTGCTAGAAGCAGAAAGTCTTTGTGCCATCGCGTTAGATCCGCGAACGACTGCAGCATCAATCGTAAAGTTAGCAAGAGGTTCGAAAGCAGTAGTTTCAAGAACGGTAGAAACTACACTATCATCTTCGAGTCCTGCTACCGTAAGATTGTTGTTTCTATTTGTGAGGTTTTCAAGAACCAACCCGCCCTGAATCGTGACCTTACGTGAAGTCGTAGCATTATGATCTGTGACATACTGAAGATTAACAATGTCTAACAGATCACCAAGCGTATAGTATTGCGCACTGTCATTAGCAGTGAGAGACATAATCTCTATATTGTCATTTGATCCGCTCAGATTCCTTGAAATGTTAAACGACGCACCACCATTAAAGTAAACTGGGATAGTAGTCGTTCTACCGTTTTCTGTAACGTCTTGTAACGTAGGTCCAGTGAAAATATAAGCAGGAACATCTCTTGCTTGTACTTCTCCTGAAGGATCGATGGTTAATACCGTATCGTCTTCGACCCCCACGAGACTTGAAAGGTTGAGTCCACCAACAATAGCAGTAGAATCTAAAGTTGTAACACCGTCTACATTAAGATCACCGCCTACTTGTAAACTAGGAACTACAAGATCTTTATTGAACGTGAAGTCATCGTTGACAGATCCATAAAGAAGTGTAGCAGATCCGTCTGCACCAAGATTAACTGTAATACCACCACCGTCAGCGTCTGACTTAACGAGTGCGCTATCTGCCAAAGTGATATTAACATCGTTAACAGAGAGGACGGTGCTATTGATAATAGTTTGAGTACCCTCGACTCTCATGTCACCAAGAACAACAAGTTCGTTAACTGTGACTGAATCTAAAGTAGAAGCACCAGCGATATTAAGACCACCTGTCCCTGTTAGAATAATATCCCTACCTGATTGATTATTGTTGGCAAGAACATCGTCTAATCCTAGAGCAGTTCCGTCTAAGATGTTAGCATTAACTGTTAGATATTCGACACTATCTCCTGCAGGAGTTTGTAACACCAGCAAGTTATAAGTTGCAGCGGTTGTTACAGGATCCGCAATGGTAGATATACCACCGTTCAAATACAACGGGGTAGTTGTCGTATTAAATCCAGCGGGTCTCGTAGGATCTGTTACAGTTTCTAAAGTCTCTCCGGTAAATGCAGTTGATTCTATAGACCTTCTTTGAACTTCGTTCTCAGCATCAATGATAAGAACGTCGAGAGCAGTAGGATCGCCTTGTAAGTTAGTGAGATTAAGTCCACCGTCGATATTAGTAGAGTCTAAAGTTGTGGTACCGTCTACATCAAAATTACCAAGAACGTCGAGACCTTGATTAACTTGAACATTCTGAACAAGCAGTTTGGTGTTTCCATTATCCCATTGTAAATTGTCGTTAAAGGTTAACTTGCCGCCAGTAGTTGCGTAAGGAATTCTTCCTGCCGTGATATCTGAAACCGTGATTCCAGCAACAGTTGTTTCGCCTGCTTCTAAAATATCTGTAACAGTAAGATCGCCATCTATAGTCGTAGAGTCTAAAGTAGTGGTTCCACCAACATCGAAATTAACTAACGTTTGAAGAGTAGTTCCATCAAACGTTAGATTTGCGTCAACCTCTAACTCTCCACCGGGTCCTGTAAAGACTATCGCATCATTAGTGTTAAGATTGGTAACAGAAAGCGGACCCTGAATAGTTGCAGAGTCGGTAACACGAAGAACGGTTGAGGTTGCAGATTCAACTAGGATGCCGTTTGCAATCATCCTTCGATCAGTTTCGTTCCCTCTTTCGGTGACAGATTGTAAAGTATCATCTTCACCGTCAAGGAGATTATTGTTTAATTCACGAAGAATTACTTTACCAAGGGTATCATCGTATACTAAGAAACGATTGAAAGTATTAGTACCCGTTTCAATGACAGCAGAGTCTATTAAGAAACCGATACCTGCAGCATTGTTAATAACCAATCCACCTACAGTGATTGAGTGATCCGTGCTATCACCAAAACCAGAGGATGATGATGGATCCGCTTGATCTGTTACTGACTGTAAAGTGTCTAGTTCTGTTCCTGTGAACGCAATAGTGTTAAGATTAACAAACCCTACAGAGTCACCGCCACCGATTGCTAAAACTCTTGGTTCGTTGACTGCTCCAAGGTCTCCACGGTTACCTAATATAAAGTTCCCCGTAAGTTCCATTTCTTGGTTAGACGTGCCATCATTACCTAATACAAAGTCAAGGGTTACTAGTGAACTATTGAAAGCAATATCTTCAGCAAGTCTTACACCAACAATTGCACTGTCTCCAATACCAAAAGTTTCTGCGACCAATACGGTGTTGGTGCCGTTGCGAGTTTGCAGAGGTTGATCGTTTACAGTTCCTCTTAGTTTAACTGTGTTGCTGAATATAACACGGTTTCCTGTTTCCCCTGTATCGTATCCTACCTCTTGTCTTCCGGAAACTGAATGTAATGTTTCGAAAGTATCATCGAGGTTTGTAACTTCAATGTTTACTACTTCGTATTCTTTAGAAATTGAATTCCATTTAACTAAAGGAACAGTTCCGGATCCGGGAAGATTTCCCGTAGTCGGATTTACAACATCAATTTTATTAACTCGAATATCATCAGTTGTACTATCAAAGATAGCAAGGTCTCTAAGATCACGATAACCAATAGAGTCATCGATGCTCTCTATAACTAAACCTTTACGATAAGAAGTTTTACTGACTCCTCTGTCTTTTGGAAGTTGTCCGAACTGTAAAAACGTTGCGCGGATACCTTTATCTGTGGTAGCACCAAAACGACCCGACGAACCTTGATCTCCTGCAGCAATAGATTGCTCTACTACTTGTTGTAGGGTAGGAGCAGTAAAGTTTGTAAAGTTGAATAGACGTGAACCTACACTATCTGCGTCACCAAGAACAACCAAACGAATAGAATTTAATCCTGTGAATCCAGAACCAAAAGTATTACCGTCGAGGTTAACGCTTCCGGCTGCGCCGAATTGAACAGCGTTATCAAATCGTGAATACCCATCCACTTGCATGGAGTTTTCTGCTTCAATTCTCAGAGCATACACTGTGCCCGGAAAAACATCTGCTCCTGTAGAACCTATCTCTTGTAATACAATACCTTGGTCAGTTGTGTTACCGCCTTGGGTTACAATCTGAAGGTTTAGGTCTGTGAAATCACTAAACGCTAAGTCACCTAATTGTCTAAAACCAACACTATCATCACCGGGATCAAAGGGATTAGTCTTTAATATTAAAGCAAAGTCATCATTCACTTCCGCTTCGGGAAGTTGGCCGTCTTCAAACAGAAGTCCATTTAAAATGGGTTTTTTAGTAAACCCACGGGTACCATCAGCGTTAGAAAAGAATAAACTATTATCGCTGTCTGGGTTACCCGGATTAGGTTCTGCTTGCTCTAAGGAAAGGTATTGATAACGATCTGCGTCCAGTTCGTCAACAGGTCTCCTAATAACCTTCCCTGCGAGTGATATGAGTCTCTTAGCCATTTAATGATTCCAAGTAACTTAACGTCAATTCTAATTTACCCGCTTGTTCACACCAAACCGCAATCTGGTTTCCTTCTTGCACAACTAATTTTCCTGTTAGCGGAGAAACAGCATCGAATGCCTGAACAGAAAAGTCTTTCACTAGAAAGGTAGACGTGTCTGTTCCAACATCGTGATGAATAAAGTTAACGTTATAAGACGCATCGTTCGCTGTGTTCGAAATTTGTGCCATCAGAATAATTGCCGAAACTCCAGCAGGAACTGTATACACAACGTCTGTACCACGTGCTTTAAGAGCATCCGTAGGATCTTTATCTTGGATAATAAATGTTTTTGTTTTAAATTGATTTAATGGAGTTGCCATTTTATCCCTCTAATGCTAGAATATATGGTGTTAACACCGCGAACAACGATCTGTCAAACGTTGTTCCTGTAATCGTTCCTGACTCACGGTTAATGGTCAAGTCTCCACCAATACGGAAGTCACCAAGTTCGTCCGTAGCAGTGAAGTATACCAAACCAAAGTTAGGCGTTAATGATTCAGCAGAGTCAAATACAATTTCGTTTTCTTTCTTCGGTATACCGCCGTTCTGAGGAATAGCAGCAAACATGTTTGTACCCGAACCTACGAATTCAAACGTGTGTGAAGAAGCACTAATCAATGATCTCTGATGGAAATCTACTTTCTGTTCAGCACCTGCGTTTTTATTTAGTGGTGGTGCAATCGTCAATTCATAAGAACCTGTCTCTGGGAGAATAGAAGAATAAGTGAATACTGCACCATTATCTCCTTCAACGGTTCTCTTATCTGCACTTACTGCAATGTAATCACCTGTTCCACCAATAGTAGCATATCTACCGAAACGATCATCCGCAGTGCTACCATTACCGTCACCCACTTTTTGAACTGTTTGTGGTTTGATCATAGCGACTTCAGACCAGTTTGTTCCTGCACGTTCTACCATATATACCGCACACGAATCATTTAAATCGTTTCTAGGATTCTGTCCGACAATAACCAAGTCACCTTTAGTGTTCATATCAATAGTAGTACCAAACCCTTGGTCTGTTCGAGCATCCCTTGGGTATACTAATTCCTGCAGACTCCAAGAACCTTCATTAAACCGATAAAGTTCTACACCGCCTGAATTAGGATGATAACCAAAGATGTAATCAAAGTTACCGTCAATGGTCCCAGTTGTTGGATTGGATAACTCTAACGTATTACCTACAATATCAACAATCGTCGTATTATCAGGGATTCGCGTGTCTTTGCTAGTATACTCAATGGTTGTAGCAGAAGAGGCATAGACCCTTTGTCCAATCTCAAACTTACTTGCATCATTAACCTGAAGGAAAACGCTTCCCGTTGCTTGAGAAGGAGCAGAATCTATCGCAGTTAGAGCAGTCTGTGAAGAAGTGAAGGCAGCATAACCGTTAGTCTTGTTCATCACTATTTCAAAATCTGCTTCGTCATTTTGTGCTAACTGAGACGTAACGTTTTGTGAGATACTATAGTTTCCGAACTGATTCTTAGTATAATAGTAATGAGTATTTCCTCTCCACGAAACAAGAACTGCTATACCATCCTCATTGATTGTGGTTCGAGGAGCAAGTGCTGCAGTGCCTTTCGGGAACAAAAGTTTCTGTTTGAATTGGTAACCATTAACATCGTTAGCAGAATCTCTTCCCCAAATCTGCACCGAACCAGAAATGAATCCAGCATCTGAGTCTGCTCTATTAGAAAGCAACAATGTGTTACCATCAGCAGACAATGACATTCTATCGCCTAACCTTCTATTTGTATTCGGATTTGGTGAAGAAGAAACAGAATCTTGAATAAATTGAACCTGATTCCACAATGAAGTGTCAACGCTATCTTGATGATAAACATATGCACCACCGTATTGAGTTAGACCTACACCGCCAACAACGTGACGGTTAGCAGGAGCAGCAACTACAATTGTAGTCCCATCTTCGCTCATTACAATCTGTTGTCCGAATGCATCAGAATCCGCAGCATTGTTTACCGGGTTAGTAGGAACAATCGTTGATGTGTTAGTCCATGCCAAAACATCACGATTTAGTATTTCTACATTACGTTCTTCGATGTTTGCAAAGGCAAGAACTTGATCGTTCTTAGACATGCGCACACCAAACCCTGTACCAAAATCCGCTGGATCGTTAGAAGCGATTTTAATTTGATCTTCATTTCCTGACACAGACCAGTTCTGCAAAATCTCGTCTGAAACATTTAGAATCGTATAGTAATACGAATCAGTAGAAAATTTAATTGCATCGTTATAGTTCGGAGTTTTAAAATCTCCAAGGTTCAATGAGTAGTTTGCTGAGTCTGTATTAAGAATGCCGTTAACTCGAATGATATCATCGTTCAAGTTGTAATCTGCATGCAACGAACCATTGTAGATAGACTTAGATCCACCCGTTGCAACGAGACCAAAGTCTCCAAACGATGAGTTCGAGTTTGTGATCGAGCACTGGGCACCCGACTCTGCTTTGATCGAAGTTGACGTGGAAATCGTGAAGCACGATACCAACTGTGCATATGCACGTTCTTTCAGCAGAACTCCAATACCGTCTGCGTTGAACTGAGTGAATGCGTCAAGAACCATTGAGCGAAGACCAGACACTTTAGATCCATCGATCTTCATACCGATACCTGATGTAGTCAACGAAGTACAGTTCTGAACATAAGGCGATTGTGTGATAAACGGACCTGTAATATTATCGTTGCGTGGATCGAACGCGACACACGCTGCACCGTTCTGATGATCACGGAATGTAATCTCTTTAACGTAACAACCGTTATCAACCCAGAAGATATCGCTATCTACGTTACGAGGACGAATAGTCGTTGATCGTAATGCGTCTCCGATGATAGCAGTCTTCGGAGGAAGTTTGATTGGATTGTTGACGGTGTAGTCACCAGACTTCAAGAAGATCGTAGTGTCTGCCCCTTGGTTATCAGAAACTGCCAAAGACTGTGTAATAATTGTTTGTCTTACAGACGTAACAACTGGGTCTTTATTAAACTCTGTAAACGCTTCATAAATGTCTGGGTATGTAATCTTAATACCCAAAGCGATAGGATCTGGGAATGTTAAAGTATTAAACCCAACTGCTAGATCGAAAGGATAGTTATACTGATAAAGTTCACCATTAGGACCAAAGAAATCACCAATTTGGAAAATACCAGTCGAAGATTGTTCTAACGCATGAATAATCAGGTCTAACAGATTTCCTACACGAGTTAAGTGTACACCAGAAACTCCTTGAGTTCCGATAATAATTTTAAGTTGCTCATATGCTGCTACGGTTGCAGCAAGTTCGCTATCTCCTAAGATGTCTGCATACCCTTTGTTGAACACAGAGAAGTATGAACGCATAGAATATGAAGTAGCACTGTTACCACCATACTTAAGATCGTAAACCAAACCGTCTACAATATAACCAACGTCTCTTCGACAAGTTGCTTGATCATAGGAGTAGGTTGGGAATACAGAATTTGCATAGAAAACTGTTTGTTGTTGCAGAGTCGTTTTGTTCGTATGGAACAATGCTGCCTGTCCTGATATAGCAGGAAGTGTAACAGTAACTAACTCATCAACTGAAGGAGATGCAGGAGGAGTGATCTGAATCGCATTGATGATAATATCAAGCAATTGGTTTACACGAGTTTCTTCTGCACTCGTCGAGATATATGAGTTTGCAAAGACTTTGAGTTGTTCGTATGCGGCAACTGAAGCAACGATTTCTCCGTCACCTAACTGATTAGTCCAGTTATCCGCTTGTCCATCTAGATCTTCGTAAGTAGTACCACCTTCTATATCAAGGTCCGTCCCTACCCAGTAAGAACGTGCGTTGGTGTCAGAAGCAAAGGTGCCACCGAAAAGAATATCATGAGTCAAAGCATCTACGATATAACCAACGTCTCTTTCACACTTGTCTTGGTTATATTCTAACGAATCGTAATTCTGTTGAATCCACGTGATGATCTGACGCTGCATCTTTCTTCGATTAACGATGAGTGCGTTTGCAGCATTTCTCTTATCAGCATCTTCTTGACCTGTCCCATCAAAGAATATTGGATCTCCGTCTTCTGCACCATAGGCACCTGTTTCTTCAAGGAGGTCTGTGATTTCTTTTGCACGTGCAGTAATGAAAGTTTGACTGGCTTCTGTCAATCCTGCCGTAGCATTGATTTGATCACGTAAGTAATTGATCGAATCAACTGTATATTGTAACTGATCTGATTGAACTTTTTGTGCATTACCTCGCTGATAAGCAAGACCTGCGGTTATGCTATTATAGTTCGTATTGTTTTGTAAATCAAGTGCGATTGCATCGACGATCAATCCCGTGTCTCTTTCACACTTATGCTGATCAAAGTTAGAAACAATCGTAGAGTCGTTTACGTAATCGATAACTCTGTTCTGAATTGCTCCAGTATCGTTCTTGATCAGATCATAATTTGTAGTATCGAATCCTGTGGTGTCGATATCGACTTCAGCAGGAATATCATCGATGCCACCAGCAGCGATAACATTAGTCACGATAGCGATGAGTTCATCGACTCGTACATCTTCTGTTACGTTAGGTAATAGTTTAACTCTTCTTGCATAATCATTGTATGCATCTATGGTTGGAAGAGATTCTCCTACACCCAATTGATTTTGAGTACCGACAAAGTATGATTTCGCAACGTTCCTCATAGCAGAGTTGCCACCGTATGTCAAGTCGGCAATGAGTGCTTCCGTTAAGAAGAGAGTGTCTCTTTCACACTTAGCAACGTTATATCCAACAAAAGTATTGACATAGTCGATAACTTCTGTTTGTGTAGCAGTAATTGCTGTGTTGAGAGCATCATACTCAGTAGAGTTTAGTCCGGTTCTGTCAATGTCAATCTCAGCAGCAAGGTTGTCTAAACTCTGATCGTTGACAACTGTGATGATAATATCAAGCAAGTTAGAGATGTAAGTTTCTTCAGGTGTTGTTGCTACTACTGCATTAATTAAAGTCTTTAAGTTCTCGTATGCAGAAGCAGTAGCAAACACCTCACCAGAACCTAATTGAGAGATGGCACCAACATAATATGACTTAGCATTGGTAATTGTTGCTGAGTTGCCACCATACTGAACGTCATGAGAAAGAGCATCAAGGATGTACCCAACGTCTCTTTCACACTTGTCTTGATCATAGAACGAGAAGTTATCCCTTCCATACTCGATAGTATCGTTAATTATAGTAGCTTCAGATGTATTGATTTCGTTCCATTCCGTCAAAGAAAGTCCTGCAGTGTCTATTTCTACTTCCGCTGGAATGCCAGAAGTATTTCCTGCAGAGATCACATCTCTTACGATATCAACAAGGGTTGCGACCCTAGCGTCTTCGAACACGTTAATTAGTAATTGAATGTTGCTCTTTAAAACTTCGTAGGCAGCGACTGTAGGTAGTTCTTCCTGAGATCCTAACTGAGAGTTAGTTCCTGAGAAATAAGCAAGCGCAGCAGTTCTACATGCCGTGTTTCCACCGTACAAAAGATCGTGACTAATTGCGTCAATTAAAAATCCGGTGTCTCTTCGACATGCGACTTGATCATATACTAATTCAGGGTAGTAAGTATCAAGATAGTTAGTAGTATCGTCAATTAAAACCTGACGGTTCGCTTGCACTTCTTGACTCTGAGCAGCACGTCCAGCAACGTTTGCATAAGTTCCGTTAACTGGATACGTAATGCTTGTGTGCGGTGTTGTTGTCGTGCCGTTAAGAACATCGATTACACGACCAAACAAAGTGTCAACCGTAGCATCGCTGGACACATTTGGCAGTGCTTTGATTTGATCTCTTGCGTATTCTACTAATGCTATGGTAACATCTCGTTGATCGCTCAAAACATATGCTGAAGTAGATCGCAAATATGAATTAGCAGCAGTCAACGTGTTGTAATCTGTACCAAGAACGAGGTCTCTTCGAACAGCGTCGATTATAAGAGACAAGTCTCTTTCGCAGGTTGTACCTAAACCGCTAAAGTTGTCGTTGATATATTCTGTAGTATCTGATATAATCGACGCACGATTCGACTGAATTGCCGCCGCTGCAGCGATTCTGTTTGCAGTTTGGTATACAGATCCAACTGTGTTTGGATAGTTGATAGAAGGATATACAGGAGGTGTGTCACTGATGTAACTAGTGATACGAGCGAAAAGCGTGTCAATAGTAGCATCACTTGTGACATCTGTCAAGTCTTTCAAATAATCTCTTGCTACGTTGACAGCGTCAATAGTAATTTGTTTTTGATCGCTCAGAACATATGCAGAGTTTGCTCTTTGATATGCATTACCTGCCGTGTTTGTGTTGTAATCTGTACCCAGAATTAAATCTCTAGATACCGCTTTGATAATTTCTTCAACATCACGGGAACACTTATCTACATCATATTCGAATCCTATACCATCATAGTTCTCGAAAATATATGTTGTAGTATCATCAATAAGAGTTTGATAATTGTTTATAATGTCTTGCGCTTGGGCAAATCTTGTGTTAGAATACGTTCCTGCTCCGGTATCAACCCAACCACCAATAACTCCGGGTTCAGTAATAGTTCCGTTAAGAACATTAAGTACGTTGACAAACAGGTAGTTGAGATCTAGACCCGTAAGAGTAAAAATTTCATCCCTGACAAAATTGACTGCGTCTATCGTCGCTTGTTTCTGATCCGATAGAACGTAAGCAGAGTTTGCACGTAAGTATGCAAACCCAGCAGTTTTAGTCCAGAATGTAGTACCAAGAAGAAGGTCTCGTCTCACCGCATCAAGAATTAATCCTACGTCCCGAGCACACTTGCCTGCATCATATCCTGCTAGTTGTGTTGCCCAATTTAAATTGACATAGTCGATAGTTGCAGCTTGAGTTGCTGAGATTCCCGCTATTATAGCATCAAATTCTGTGGTGTCAAGTCCTGTTGTAACGACCTGAACTTCAGCAGGCAGACCAACTAGTCCGTTTTCGATAACATCCGTGATGACATCAAACTTTAATCCTGCAGCATTTTGCTCTAAGGTAGTAGCAATGATTGCTTGGGTTCTAGTTTTAAGATCGTTATAGGCAGCAACGGTTGCTTCAATTTCTCCGTTGCCTAATTGAAGCACACTACCTACGTAGTAAGCTTCTGCGTTAGTTCGGGTTGCAGTGTTACCACCGTATTGAACATCATGAGCAACAGCGTCTAGGATATACCCAGCATCTCGTGCACATGCTGCTTGGTCATAGAAAGAATAATTTGTTTGACCATACAGTAAAGTTGCATCACTAATAATAGTTTTGTTGTTTGTTATAGCATCAAATTCTGTAGTTGTCAACCCTGCGGTGCTAATATCTACTTCTGCGGGTACGCTATCAACATTACCTGCGGTGATCGCATCTCTGGTGATGTCTATAAGTTCTGCTACCCTAACATCTTCGGTGACGTTTGTCAACCCTTGAATTTCAGAAATGAGATGTCCATATGCTTCAACGGTGATAGGACCTTCTCCGGTTCCTAACAATGAAACAGCAAACGAGTAGTATGCTAAAGCAGCACTTCTCGAAGCGGAGTTGCCGCTATACAAAAGGTCATGCAACAAAGCATCAATTAAAAACCCTGTGTCTCTTTCGCATGCAGCAACATCATATCCAACGAAAGTGTTAACAAAGTCTATAACTACTTCTTGTGTTGATGTGATGTTAGATTGCAATTCGTCAAACTCTGTAGTGGTCAGTCCAGCAGTACTAACTTCTACTTCAGCAGGCAGACTATTTAAGTTGCCTGCAGTCAAAACTCCTGTTATAATATCAACCAATCCACCAACAACTGTTTGTTCAGCAGACGTAGTGACCACCGAATTCAGTCTTGTTTTCAGATCATTGTAAGCAGCGATGGTTGCTTGAGTTTCGGTTTCACCTTCAGAGTTGACACCGGGTCCTAATTGTGATACAGTGCCGACAAAATATGCTTCTGCATTAATTCTAGTACCTACGTTACCACCATACTTGACATCGTGTGCCAAAGCATCTAAGATATATCCTACGTCTCGCTCACAAGCATCCTGATCGTAGTTCTGATAGAATTCTCTTCCGTGTGCGATGGTGTCGCTTGTAATAGTAGATTCCGCAGCAGTAATAGCATCAAACTCTGTGGTAGTATAACCAGCAGTAGAAATCTCGCTGAGTGCAGCAATACTGTCCACATTACCTGCAGTGATTACACCAGTCGTAATACCGATAAGTTCGTCAACGCGAGCATCTTCTGAAACATTAGTGAGTGCCTTGATTCGTGTTGCCAAATCATTGTATGCTGCTACGGTTGCAGACTCTTCACCGGAACCAAGTTGTGCGGTTCCAAAAGAGAAGTATGCGAGTGCAGCATCTCTAGAAGCAGAGTTACCACCATAAGTCAAGTCCGCAATCAAAGCATCGATAATCATCCCCGTGTCTCTTTCACACGTTGCTACATCATAAACCAGTAACGGGAAGTTAACATTAATGTAAGCAGTAGTATCTGAGATCAAAAGTGCTCTGTTATTAACAAGATCGTCTCGTTGCAGATCTCTTGAATTAGAACCTGCGTAGGTTCCTGTAATTGGGAACCCAGTTGGTACTTGAATGGTAGAAATCGTAGTGTCTAGAATGTCAGTGACTCTCTTGAACAAAGTGTCAATCGTAGCATCACTAGTTACGTTAGGAAGTGCCTTGACTAAATCCCTAGCATATTCCACCAAAATTTTAGTTACGGCAGACTGTGTGCTTAAAACATAAGCGGAAGCACCACGCAGATAAGCGTTACCTGCAGTCAGAGTCCAGTAGTCAGATCCAGTCAAAAGATCTCTTTCTACTGCATCAAGGATTAACCCAAGGTCTCGCTCACACGTAGCACCAATATCTAAATCAAACCAGTTCTGACTGATATAGGTAGAAGTTCCTTCAATCAAAGTTTGACGGTTTGCTTGGATTGCTGCAGCAGCGGCAATACGATCAGCAGTTTGATATGTTGATCCAGCAGTCGTAGGATAATTGATTGTAGGATACGCAGGAGGCGTATCTGAAATGAAACTGGTTACTCTTGCAAACAGAGTAGTAATAGTAGCATCGCTAGTGATAGCAGGAAGTGCTATCAAAGTATCTCTTGCAAGATTTACTGCATCAATTGTAATTTGCTTTTGGTCACTCAGAACGTAAGCAGAGTTTGCTCTTTGATAAGCGTTACCAGCAGTGTATGTATTGTAATCGGTTCCTAGTAACAAGTCCCTTGCAACCGCATTGATAATGTTATCAACGTCTCGTGAACATTTAGCACGATCATACTTGAAGGAGATCTGTTCGTAATTGTCGAAAATATACTGAGTTACACTTTCGACAAGTGTCGTTTTTGCTCCTTGAATTGCATCATGCTGTACTTGACGTGTAGACGCATAAGTACCAACCACTGGATATGTGGTTACAGGTTGAACAGTGGTATTGGTTCCGTTAAGAACATCAATCACGCGAGCAAACAAAGTGTCTACTTGTGAGTCACTGGTAACATCTGCTAGTGCCTTGACCTGATCCCTTGCGTATTCTACTAATGCTATAGTAACATTTTTCTGCTCTGAAAGAACATAAGCAGAGTTTGCACGTAAGTATGAGTTTCCTGCCGTGATAGAGTTATAATCTGTTCCTAAAATTAAATCACGACGAACCGCATCTAGAATCAAACCAAGATCTCGCTCACATGTAGATCCGATTCCAGTGAAGTTATCGTTGATATACTTGGTTGTGTCAGCAACCAAAGTAGCACGGTTTGCCTTGATTGCCGCTGCAGCATTTACCCTAGCAGAAGAATTAGCAGACTGATAGGTTGCACCCGGTGTCTGAGGATAATTGATAGCAGGATAAACCGTTTGCGAACCATCAAGAACAACCGTGACGTTTCTGAACAATTGCTCAATATCTGTGTCGCTGGTGACGCCAGAGAGTGCAGTAACATAGTCCCTAGCAAAATTGACACCAGCGATTGTAGCATCTTTCTGGTCACTTAAAACATATGCTGAGTTTGCTCTGTTATACGCCCACCCTGCGGTAACCGTGTTGTAGTTCGTACCCATGATAAGGTCACGTGCTACTGCGTTAACAATCAATCCAACATCTCTCGCACACTTGGTGGCATTGTATGATCCAGTCAAGAAATCGTTTGCGGGGTCATTTAGATAGTCTAATACCGCATCTTGGATTGCGTCTTTGTTGTCGATAAGAATCTGAGCAGCAGCGTTCGAACCACCGTCTGTAGCATCGTATTCAATCGGAGGATCAGGATAAACAAATTCTGATGCATCACCGCCGACAAGAATTTCAATGATCTCATCGAACCCTGCCGATACTCGTTGTTTAGCAATAGAACTGGTTTTAACTTCTGGAACCGAGATCATACCAAGACGTTCTTCGTTGATCGCACGTCTGGTTTGATACAACTGTTCTGCCGTTACCTTAGCGGCGTTGCCCCTTTTATAAGACTGACCAGAGATGATGCTACCAAAGTTTGTGCCCAACAACATATCATATCGAACGTTGTCCATGATGAGGTTGAGGTCACGATGACATACATCTCTATCGAACTTGAAACTTTGTTTTGCATATACAACCGCTACCGCTGAGTCTAGGGTAGCAAAAGAATTCATTAAAGACTTACCGTCATTACCTTTGGTACCTGACTGAGACACATAATAAACGTTGTCTACATCTTCGGCACCGATAGACTGGATGGAAAGTTCGCCATCTTTATTCTTTTTGATGTATGCTTTACCATCGTGAGTGTTGATGGCAATTTCACCGAAATCGATTTCATTCAGTGTCGGGGCACGTCCCGGAATATCACTGCGTGGAAATAATATTTTTTTACGTGATGCCATGCTTCGATCTCTGTTGTATCTTAGTATTTAGGTGCAATAAGTGTATTTATATACTTTAAGTTCGATAAGTTCTAGCAACTCTTGCTCTGGGATAGACTGCTCCGCTTGATCTTCTCTGTCTATGTAGCACGTCTCTACCAACCCTGCCCTCGCTGGTTCTGAGGTCTTTCAAGTACATCATCACCTTTGGGTTTTCACCTGCCGCAAAAGAATAGTTGTCATAATCACCATCTAATCCTCCACTGAAGGGATCGAAGTTTATTGGTTGTTCACCGGGCCAACCTCGACCATCATCTCCCACTTCATTATCATTATCTTTATCTCTTGTGAAAGAAGCAAGGATATATTCTTTCAGGTCAGCAGGAGACATATCAGGATATCTTTCTAAGATACATGCTGCCATTCCTACCGCTTGCGGACAAGCAGAAGACGTACCATTAAATTTACGAATATAATAACTAGCGTTACGCCCATCTTGAATTACGTTACCAACGCTCAAACCATTGTTGTTTACCGCAGCGTCTGTAAAATCACAGAAAGCATAGATGTCTACACCTTCGCCTCTAACCGTATAGTAAATAGGCATTTCTCCTTTGCCTTGCGATTGCAAAACGCCCTGTGGTGAACCACTTATTGCGCCTACTGTAATCCCTTCCGGAGGACAAAAACTTTTACCATGATAATGAAATTTATTCGTGGTGCTCAAAGTTCCGTTATTATAAGAGTTTGTTCCTGTAAAACCATTAAGCATGTAAGTATTTAACCAAGATGTGGTTCCGGGAACTTTGCTTAAATTGTTAGAATTTCCTGCCGATTTAAAAAAATGAATTCCATCAGCAATCATATCTTCTATTTCTGAAACAACGGGAGTTACAGCAGTCCAACCAAAAACTCCGCTAATATCAGCAGATCTATTTGGAGAGGTCCCGGTAATTTTTGATTCGGCACATATTTCTGCCGCCTCCATTTCAGCATTACTCATTTTATAAGAAGTGTTGAGGAATTGCCCAAAAGTATTTCCTATTCCATTTTGCGCATAGTATGGCCAACGTGAACCACTCTCAGATAAAGTGTAAGTAAATCCAATACTGGCATTTACTATTGTAGGGTTTTTGACCCCCGTTGCAGGATTAACAGATTTGTTGTTATGAAATGCTCGAATGTAATCCCAAATCTCATCATCAAAGGTCGAAGGAAGTCCAAAAGCAGCAGGATCATATGGCCAAATAGAATATATGTTTGCACCGGGTGCGTGTCCGTGTTGACTCCCTGCCGCTTGCGAAGCGCAAGACGAACCATGATTAATTTGTCGATTATAGGTAGAACTAGAAACGTTTTCATAAACATATCCGGAATAAGCGCCCGTGAGAGATCCTCCGACTTCTACGGTGTGTTGGTTCCAATCATACTCGACAACACGAGTACCCCCAGTCCCATCTTCATTAACAGCAGCATCCGGATGGTTAGGATCCAAGGGTCCATCGGCAAAAATAATGTCAACATTTTTTCCCGTTTCTGTCTGTGTTATACTGCTAGAAAGAAGAGGATTTTCTCCTGCCGCTGACATAGGTCCATCGGGATACCATCCATCAATTGTTGCAGAATTATCGTTGTAAGTATTTCTGCTTCTCCACAATGACCAGTTTCTGGATGAAGTACCTGCAGGCGCATTTGCCCAGTTTTTGTCATAAGTTCCGGATCGAGTAAACGCATCATCCGTAAATTTAGGGATTTCGCTCCTTAAAACAACGCTTCGAACTCTTTCGTCTTGACTGACCTGTTCTGCTTCTTCTGCGGTGAGCATGTAATGAGTGTTACGAGAAATTGGTTTACGTTTACAGCAATCACACTCTCGATCCGGTATATACAAACTACCGCCGGGAGTTTCCATATCATCATAGAAAGCATCTAGATCCGTATGGTTCCATAGAGTTACTACGTAATGTTCCATTATACTTCTAACTCGACTACCGTAAGAGTTACTTCGAGAACACTCGCGGTGCCACTTAAGTTAGTTACTGCTATAGGAATAGCAGATCCCGTCTCTAACCAACCAATAACTCCGGGAGACATTTTGATCGTCAAGTTACCGGAAGAAGTGATCGCTTCTGCTATTACACCTGCATCCGGTGCTGGATCGTCAGTAATTAAACGAGAAGCGTCAGCAGTTCTTGATGTAGTGTCGGTGTATATTCGAACCCATGCTTCTACGTTAGTCTGTATTTTGAGAAGAGCGTATGTGGGGAATCCATTTGTAATACTTAAGTCAGTAGTCGCCTGATCTGCAACAGTTGTGGGGTTGGTAGTTACCGATGGGGTTGTTCTAGAAGCAAGTCCACTACCACCGCCACCGGGTACATTTACAGTCACCACACCTGCAACTTCGCTTGCTGTTACTCCTGCTCCTGTGAAATCAAATGAAGTTACAGAAGTTGTTAATACACTCCCTTCGTCGCTAACCGCAACGCTAGAACCACCACCACTTACACCAGAAGCATCTATAGTTAAAGTTTTACCAGAGGTAGTAGCAGTGAGACCACCAGTGAAAGCAAATGTCAACGTATCTTCAGGGTCGGTAGTGGCAATATCAGTTTGACCAGACACAGCAACCGTTGTGAAAACGTTTTGAGGCGTTTCCGTAATGCTGCTATTAATAGTTACCGTGTTCGTGCCAGCGTCAGTTGTAAGAGAAATGTTTGTCCCAGCAGCGAAGTTCAAAGTTGATGCTGTCGATCCCGCAGTAATATTAGATTGACCAGATACAGCAACCGTAGAAAATATATTTTGATCTGAGGGTAACACAGGTGGTGTGTAGGTAAACACACCAGACACATTATTATAAGACAAGGAACCAGATCCTGCAGCACCTAATTGACTAACAGAAATATCTGTCAGTGCAATACCACCACCAACACCACCTGTCAAATCGTTCGCATTAATCCATTCGCCCTGAGAATATTTTAAAACTTGACCATCTTGAACATTAGATAAAGTAACATCTGTAAGACTTGATATGTTAGTTACAAGAGAACTGCCTGAAGATCCTGATCCTGCTACAGATCCTCCAGAAGAAGATTCAGTGTCCGTTGCTTCACCGTAGAAATAATCACCACAATCGATAACATCAAATTGTACTTCTGGTGTGTAGATAACAGGATCAAACTCCCATCGTTCTGGGTTGACACCGTCATTTTTGTATGTTATTGTGCCGTATGGTTCAGAAGAATCGCCTACTGCAATACCAGCACCACTAGCAAGAACGTCTGAAGGCGCACCATCTGCAATAACAATTCTTTTATCTGAAATCACTAACTCAGTAGTGTTGATACTAGTGGTATCGCCAAGCACCGTAAAGTTTCGAGTTACTGTTAAATCGCCATCGATGGTAGTGGAATCTAAATTGGCGAGTCCAGAAACATTAATATCACCGGGAACAAGTAGACTGCCTTCAATATAAACTGAATCTAAAGTCGTGGTACCATTAACGGTAAGGTTTCTGTTAATGGTTAAATCGCCACCATAATATAGATCTCGTCCAATCGTAAGGTCACCCGTAGTTACCAAATGACCATCGATGGTAGTAGAGTCTAAAGTAGTGATACCGTCTACATTTAAAGGTCCACTGACATTGAGTTTAGTTAAATCAGCAGAATCTAATGATGCTTCCCTGACGTGTAATTTTTTCCATCGTTGAGATTCACTACCAAGATCAAAAGTAACGTCAAGATCGGGAACTACATTAGAGTTAATGTCAGCATTAAATACTACATTGTCACTGAAAGTTGCAACACCTGTCACGTCGAGAGTAGTGTCTAAAGTAGTGCTTCCGTCTACCTTCAAATTCCCTTGAATGGTAGCACTGTCAGTCATCGTCACTCCACCATCGAGTTTGGTGAGAGCAGAAACTGTGAGTCTTACACTATCATAAGTGAAGTTAGGATCATCGGCAAGTATTCCACCGGGACCAACAATTACTACACGATCTTCAGTTAGTCCTTCGTATCGAAGAGTGCTAAAAGTAGCAGAATCAAACTCAATTGTTTGTGCGTATACAGTTCTCCAACGTTGAACAGAATCACCAAGATCATAGGTGTCGGTTAAGTTAGGAACAAGATTTGAATTTACATCAGCACCAAAAACAACGTTGTCGGTGTTGGAATCGCCCATCTGAATAGAACCAGACGATCCTGCTTTGAATGTCGCAACACCATCAACAGTGAGAGTACCATCGACAAGTAAATTGCTTTGGATTCTTACGTTACCATCTGCACCACGTAGGTTTAATGGTCCTGCAGTAGATGCTACTGAATCTCCATCAAGACGTAAAGAGTCTACAAGAAGTTCATTAAGTTTTTTATCATCGTCTACAAGTAGAGCAGATCCGGATGTTACGACACCTCTTTGGTGGTTCAACATATCGGTAAAATACTTACCGCCGATAGTCGTTATTTCTGAAGAGTAGTAGTGTGTTGCAGAGTCTGCAGTTCCTACATTAACTTCTTCTCTTAAAACATTTCCTGATCCAATGTATAATCGATCACCGCCGTTACCAAAACCATCATCTTCGGTATCGACAAGAGAAGAGTAAGCAAGTTCACCAACCTGAAGTAGAGAATTACCAGTGCCTGCTTCTACAGGTCTTCCTTTTGTACTTGACCTTCTTATTAATATCGTGGCAGTTGAGGAATCATGGGACATTAATATTCTCCAGCGTCCAGAGTAACGTTAAGATTGGTGCTAGGTTGCCACAATTGAGTTTGAGAATTGTAAACTAAAACATCCCCGTCAACCGCAGCGGAAGCATTAACACCGGGAATACCCGCTTCTTGCACCGTTCGAATAGGCGTTCCCACCACAATCTTATCGATAAGTATGGTCCCATCATTTTTTAATTTAACAGTCATGGTTTCCCCTACGCTTTAGTAACAGAAGGTGTTACCTGAAGTGTGCCTTCAAGTATACGCTCTATAATATAAGTGAGGTTACCTGAACCATCAGAATCACTGACATAGGAAAGTTCAACGTCATAGACATAACGTTTCTTAGTACTTAAAAGATCGGTTTGAAGGTTAGTAAGGGAAAGATTTACAATTCCATCCGTTGCAGGATCTGCAACTATCCCAGTGAATGCAACTTTCTCGCTTGAGTCTGCAGCATAGTTAGGTTTCAACCATGCATTCACTGAGTAATTAGTAAGATCTTTTTTACTTTTGTCTTTGTTGATCAGGTGAAGTTCGATTGCAACATCTGTACCTTGATCAATAGTGATGTCTTCGTAATAAGCCATGAATCACTTTCCGTGAGAATACTATGGTTTTATTTATACGAAAACGATTATTGATCCCGCTGAATATCCTCGATAATCCACTCTTGAAGTTTTTGAGATTGCTCAGACCTATCAAAAACAAAGGATATGGTCATTCTCCAGCATTCTGTTTTTGCACTATGATAAACCAGATCAGCAGGATTGTCTTGGTAGGCAGCAAAATAACCTAGTTTGCACTGCCATCCGGGTTTGTCTTGCATTTTTATAATCTTACTTTTTCTTCTATCGAGATAAGAAAAGTCTCCTTCTCCTGTCTCACTCCAAGTAAAGATCACATTGTACGCAGAAGCATTGGCGTTATTGTGCCAAGCAATAAAACCTCCGGGAGGATAAACCGCAAACAAAGCATTTGTTTTCAAACAATATTTAGTTTCTAAAGTTTCAAGGCAGTCCCATATTTCTTTCAGACTTTCTCTAACTCTGGCAGGATTATGAGATTCGTTAATTAGAAACGTGTTGTGTTGGAGACTATAACTTTTAATTGTTGCTGGATATCCGTCATGTTCCTTGCCCTTTGCTATAACATCTTTCAGATAAGGAATAGACGTATACCACTTCTGATCTTTTTCTGTGAAGTGCTCTCCACGCATCTTCATGTCCTGCAGGACATCATTGGTTGCAAACTTTTCTAGACGCTTTAAATCTTTGAGCAGATCAGAATTTCTTATAGGTATATCTTGCATATCACTTTGCGTACTTTGCTCGCATGTCATTTTTGCCTGCAGAATTAGAGTAGTGCATCACTATCGGGTTCTCGCAGTGATCATATCTATACCCGGCGAAGTAATTCCACCTTGCATCGTCATCACCATCAAGTCTTCCGATTTTGATATTCTCATATTTAGGGGTCTTGTTTAGCAACCACCATAAAGAAAACTGATCCCATCTGCGCAAAGATTCAGGATAGTTTTTGAAATCAGGTTGTCCATGCTTGTCAACTGGCCACCAGTCATGCGAGTATTGTTTTACGGTAAGGTCATACCAGTCATGCAAGAAGTCTGCGACTAAGGGTTTTGTCTTATCATACAAACAAGTACCACCACACCAATGGAAATGATCTCCTTCGGTGCCCCAATAATATTCTCTAAACATATATGATCGTTCTTCGGTAAGAGCAGTGAAAAGAATATCGTTACCGTTGAACTTATCGAAAATTGTTTTTACGTCTTCGTGAACGATTTCGCAGTCAGCATCGATGTAGAAAGTTTGATCGTAAGGAGAATTTGCCATACCCCAGATTTTAGATCTTCGATGATCAATACACGTTAGAACGTCATCTGCAATATCAGCACCACCAGTTTCTAAAAATCTTTCTTCCGCAACAAGGCAGACTTTAGCGTCCGGATAAAAATCTTTGATTGAATGTATTAAATTTAGAGCGGAGAAATAATAGAATTCTTCTGTGGAAGCAACGACGACAAATCCTTTACTCATCCTCCTCCTCCAAAGATTTCATAAAGGCAACAGCGATCCAAGCGTTCATCTCCACTTCGTTTTTAGCAGCACGAATTTTAGTACGAACTCGTTTGTCTTTACACTCTCTGACTTCTTGAATCTCAAACGCTTTAAGTTTTTGAGCAAAAAGTTCTTCTAACTTAACAGACTTTTCTCTTTGTTTCTGTTTTAAAGATTGCTCATTCTTTTTGGTGATTTTTTCTTTTCGTCGCTGTTCCGTATTTTCATCTAACTTTTTAGGACCAATCTCTTCCATGAGTTGGGTCCACAAAGGATTGATCTTATCATCTACGAATTTAGGTACAGGTTGTTGTCGCCTATCAACAGAACCATCGTCTTGCTCAATACAATAGATGGACATTGCTTCGGTTTTTTCCTGATTTCTCCAGAAAGCGTTTTCTTGGAAAAAGGATTTTTTCATACTATAGACCTCAAAATAATCTAATTATATAC
>Ga0255751_10000061_pt1 | contig 90884 bp, 99 predicted proteins | sample 071ome_20_FD_179951 | JGI IMG/M metagenome (GOLD analysis project Ga0255751, IMG submission 179951) | Coastal salt marsh microbial communities from the Groves Creek Marsh, Skidaway Island, Georgia - 071412BT metaG (version 2) | ecosystem: Environmental > Aquatic > Marine > Intertidal zone >... | reverse complement strand
GTTGTAATTGGAGAAGGAGCTAGTGGAGGAGCGCTTGGAATAGGTCTTTGCGATAAGATGTTAATGCTTGAACATACTTGGTTTTCTGTAATCAGTCCAGAAGGGTGTGCCTCAATACTTTGGAAAGATTCTCAAAAAGCTCCAGAGGCAGCTGATGCATTGAAGCTCACTCCAAAAGATCTTGTTGAGTTAAATATATGTGATAAAATTATTTTTGAACCAGTTGGATGTGCTCATAGAAATTTTGAAGAAACTTCAAAAATTCTTAAGAAATCTATTCTTGAAGAATTTAGCTTATGGAAGGAAAAACATGATCTAAATTTTGATTTTCTAAATTCCAGAGTAGAGAGATATAGTGGTTTAGGAATTTTTAACGAATCTTAATAAAAATCGAATCTATAATCTTTAAGATCTGAATTGTCTCTTAATGCTTGTAGCCAATGACCCCATAAATAATTTTGACGATCAATTAGAAGGCTAAATTTGATTGAATCTTTCTTTTCTTCAAAATCCGCTTCGTTAATTTCACCAATAGATTTTACTTTGACAAAAGCATTCCCTCTAATGGTTCTAATTGGCCCTACCAAATCACCTTCCTTGGCATTTGAAATTGCTCCAACTAAATAGTTACTTTTTCCAATGGATTCAAAACTTCCAATAAGCGTTCCAGAATCTTCTTCAATGTATTCGAAAGTATCATTTTGATTTTTTAGTTGTTTAAAGTCCATTACTTCTGAAGAAATTGATTTTGATAATTCATTCAATAACTCTCTTTTTTTCTGAACTAAAAGTTCATTTTTCAAGCTATCTTCAAGTTCTTCAAAAGAAATTGTTGAAGGTTTGTCGATAGATTCTAAATAAAAAACCATATAAAAGTTATCATTTTGATAGACATCAGATACTGTTCCTACAGGATTATTAAAAGCAAAACTAACGGCTTGTCTAGCTACTCCAAGTTTGTCAATAAAAATAGACTCTTTTTGAACAGGGCTAGCATCTGAAATAGAGAGTTTTAACGAGTCAGCCATAGCAAAAAAACCGAATTCTCTTGAATCGAAAGAAAATACTTCAGCATTGTTTTTTAATAAATCTTCCGTATCTCTAGAAGGAACAATTCTTAATAGTATATGAGATGCATCCGCTTGTTCATCTCCATCTTCTGTGACCTTTTTATCATTTATTTTAATAATATGGTATCCAAATTGAGTAAGTATTGGGCCAACAATATCCCCTTTATTTCCATTAAAAACTGCTTCCTCAAATTCTGAAATCATAACACCTCTTCCAAACCATCCTAAACTTCCACCTTTAAGATTATTTGGGTCAGAAAAGTTACTAGGATCTTCAGTATAATTATTTGCTAGAATAGAAAAATCCTCGCCATTTTTCGCTCTAGTTAAAAGTTTCTCTGCATCAGAAAGAACTCGAGATGAATCCAATTCACTAGAGACAATGGGCCATGAAACATATTTCAAATTTCTTATTTCAGGCTTTTTAAACTTATCAATTTCTAGATTATATTTATCTAAAATTAAATCATTGGATATGTCTATATCTTCAGGTAATGATTTATCTGTTATATGGAGAATTTCTAACGTGTAATTGACAAATCTCTTTTTATAGCTTTCTCTAATATCTTTATTCGATATAGATGCTCCATTTACTACATATTGTTGAAGTTTATAATTTGGTAAATATACAGACTGCATAAATTGTTCAACTGGTCTCCAATCAACGTTCTCAGGAGTTATAATAGCTCCCATATATTTTTCAATATCAAATCTCCCATTTGATTGAAATCCTGGATTAGATTGGAGGAAGGGAGGAGGATTGTTTTTCAATTGAAATAAAACTTCATTATCAGAAATCAAAATATTCCTTTTTTCAATTTCGTCTTGAATAATTAGGTCTTGAATTAATCTTTCCCAAACGATAGCTCTAACATATTCTCTATCAGCATCAGAAATATTTTGACCAGAATCTCCTTGAAGTCTCAAAATTTCATCTGAAACTAATTGATTAAAATCCTCAAGATAGATTGGTTTATCATTTAATGAGCCTATTTGGTTTGGAGATCGTTGCCCAAAAATTTCACTAATACTTGCTCCTCCAACAAGGCCACCAACAGCCATACTAGCAATAAATAGAATCAAAATAGTCCACATGACTACTTTCATTTGACTGCGCATATTTGTTATAATACCCATTGGGGAAGAATTTATAACATGAACAAAAGGAAAGCAAAGCTAAACTAATTGATGATTTTTAAATAATTAATATCTATTATATCTCTGCTATGAAAAAAAATATATTTATTTACGGAATTCTAGGGCTTTTTACCACTATAAATGCCCAAAATGAAATAACATTAGAGTCAGTATTAGATGGAACTTTTAGAAGTAAATCTATCGGAAGCTATCAATGGGTAAACGATGAGGATGCTTACTATTTTTCTAAGAAAGACTCTCTAGGAACAAACATTTTAAAATATGATGTTGCAAATGGAGACACTTCTGAAGTTTTTAGTATTTCAAATGAACTAATTGAGAACTTTTCTTACTCTTTCAATGCTGATCAAACCAAACTATTACTTAAGACTAATAATAGAAAATTATGGAGACATTCATCTTATGGAACCTATCATGTTTATGATATCAGTTCCCAGAATTTGACCTCAGTTTCTTCAAATCCTGACAGCTTGAGAAATGTTAAGTTTTCTCCAAACTCTGAGTATATTTCTTATGTTAGAAACGATAATAACCTATATGTTTACTCTTTACAAAACGATGAGGAGTCTCAATTAACTTTTGATGGAAGTGATACACTTCTCAATGGACATCATGGTTGGGTTTATGAAGAAGAATTTGGTAGTTACGATTCTTACAAATGGAGCCCAACAAGCAATTTCATTGTATTTGCTCAAGAAGACCAATCTTTAGTTAAAAAATATCCTTTGGTTGATTTTGAAACAAAGTATCCTACTGTCAAGTATATTTACTACCCAAAGTCTGGAGAAGATAATCCAACTATTTCTTTAAAGCTAATTGATATTAATTCTGGAGAAATTTCTCCCATAATCACTCCAGAAGATGGGTATTATTTTCCAAGAATTTTTTGGCAAAAAGACACTGATAATCTGTTCTATACTACATTGAATAGAAAACAAAATGATTGGAAGCTTTTTTCCTATGATCTTTCCACTGATAGCTTCAGCTTGATTTTAAATGATAAAAACGATACTTGGATTGATGCTTTTGATTTCTTTGGAATGTCTGGAGTTTTTAATATTGACATTCTTTCTAATGGGGATATTATTTGGACCTCTGAAAGAGATGGATATAAGCATATCTACAGAAGTCGTCCTGATGGAAGATTCATCAATCAAATAACAAGAGGAGATTGGGAAGTTAATGGTATTTATGGAATTGATGAGGAAAACGAAGTTATTTATTTCAATGCCAAAAAAGAATCTGAGATTGAAAATCATATTTATTCTGTTCGTTTTAATGGTACTAGATTAAAGAGATTATCTAAAGAAGATGGTTCTCATTATGGTTCTTTTTCTCCCACCTTAAATTATTTTATCGATTACTATTCTAATTTAGAACTTCCAACTCAGATTAAAGTTAAATCGAATACTGGTAGCCTTAAAAGAACACTGGTAGAAAATTCTAGATCTATCTATGAAGAGTATGGGTTTACTTATCCAAATGTTGTTGATATTTTTACTGATGACGGGATAAGATTAAATGGTTTAATTACCCTACCTCATGATTTTGATCCTGCTAAGCAATACCCAGTCATCCTACATAATTATGGTGGACCAGGCTCTCAAATAGTCCAAAATAGCTGGGGAGCTGGTAGACATACTTTCCATCAATATTTTGCTGAAAATGGATTTATTATCTTTTCATTTGATAATAGAGGAACTGGAGGTAGAGGTAAAGCTTTTAAAGATTACGCTTATGGAGATTATGGGAAATATTTAGTTGAAGATCATATTGCAGCTGCAAAATACCTTAAAAGTTTAACATACGTTGATGGAGATAATATTGGTGTATGGGGCTGGAGTGGAGGTGGTTATTTAACCAATATGTGTATGACTTTAGCTAGCGATTATTTTAAAGCTGGAGTTTCAGTGGCTCCGAATGTAGATCCATTACTTTATGACACTATTTGGACTGAGAGGTATATGGGATTGGTTGATGAAAATCCTGAGGGTTACAAAAATGCTTCAGTCTTAACTCATGTCGATAAAGCCAAAGGATATCTACTTCAAATTCATGGAAATGCTGATGATAACGTCCATCATCAACATTCAATTAAGCTTGCTAAGGCTTATGCAGAGCATGGAAAGCATATGGAAATGTTTATTTACTCAAATGCTGATCATGGCATGGGTAATAATAACTTTTTAGCTACCGAATTCGAAGCGCAAAGATCTAAAAATAGTAGACATCTATATAAAAAGATGGCCGATTTCTTTTTTCAATATTTGAAATAGATTAAAGAGATTAGCTAAGTCTTTCTTTTCTTGAAGATTTTTTGGCTATTTCAATGAAACTATTCATTGATTCTTGATGATTATCAGTGATAGACATAATATCTTTTACCCATTGCTCGTCATTGTTCTCAACAAGATCATTTAATCTTTCAATTGTTTGTATAAAAATACTTGGTAAGAAAGAAGGAGTTGGCGATCCACCAGTACCTCTATTTTTAGTTTGAGTTGAGTAAGGATCTGGAGATTTAAGAATATAGCTAACAACCATGCTATAATGATCAATTCTATGTTGAATAATCCATCTGATGCAATTTGCTAGAGCTTTTTTCTTCTCATTATCAGATTGTATTTGTTTCTCGAATGAAGAGTTTTGAATTTGATTCCGAATGTTAACAATTAGCTTATGATGAGAGGGAGGTCTATATCCTACTCGAAAAGATTTTAATAATTTTGATAATGAATCAATCTTAAAATATTTAGGTAAATCACTATTTTTGACATATCCAGAAAGCAGAATTTTCTCAATTATAATAGGATCAATTTTTTCATCGTATATATACGCTTTAGTATGATTACCAATTCCAGTTATTTCATCAGCTAAAGGATAATAAGAGCTATTAGCTCCAGTTTGTCCATGAAGATTAGAAATAAATAATCCTTTTGAATTGTATGTAGCGCTCGAATCGTTACCACAATTTTCAAAAAAAAGTCCATTTTCATCATAAATTGAACCTTGATTTCCATTAAGGCCTTGGATAAAGATTCGAACTTCTTTGTTGTAAAGCTCTGGATTACTAACATCCCACATGCAATTAAAAAGTTGATTTGATTGATATAAAGCTTCTTGTATTTGTTTTAACAAATCCGTTGTAAACTGATCTTTAATAATCGCTTTATTTGCATTACTTAAAAGCTTTCTTGAAGTTTCTTCCATAGCTAAATGAGTCATCCTAAAACCCTGTTCATTGCTGTCAAAATCATGAAATGCTACAATAGGTTTAATTGACCTAATATATTCTATTCTCTGCTTGGAGTTGGATAGTGTATTGACATCTCCTTCAGGTAAAATTCCAGATCGTAATACATAATCTGCAGCATATTCAAACTCTGGTTGTTGTCCTAAAATTTTAGAGCTTAAAAGTAAAATTCCAGCCAAAGGCCATGGAATAAACGAGTTTGCTCTTTTTTCACCATTAAAGATTGGTTCGATTTTGATACCGTTAGCTAGCCAGGATGACCAGCATCGAAAATCAGCAATTAAGTTTGAAGATTGTTCGCTAGGATTTATTAAATGATTTTTAACAATTTCTATAAAACCATCCATTAAGGAAGGATCTAAACGTTCTACTTCCTTAAATAATTCAAATTTTCCAATTAGTCCTTTGTTACCATTAAGATGAACTGTCATATTTTGAGCTAGTTCAGAAATTACAGAAAATTTTCCTGGGAGTGGTTTGCATGTAAATTTTGGTAAAGTAGAATCATTACTCCAGATAAAATCTGAAGTTTTCTGTACTAAGAGAGCGTCAAATTTTAGCCCAAAAAGTTCTTCATGAAAATGGATACCATGTCCAAGATAAGGGAAATGTCCATGATTATTTATTTCAATATGATTTTTCAATTTTATAAAATTGAGTTTAGATAATCTTCGACAGATGAATCATTCCATAAAGCAGAACCAACATCCTTGACAACAATTTCTCCATCTTTATTAATAATAAATGTCGTTGGAATACCTCTTGTGGCGAATAATTCGTCATCTGTGATAATTTTATAAAGAGGTAGTTTTTGAAGATTTTCATCTTTCGGTAGATAGTTTTTAATTACTTGTTTTTCTTCTTTTGAAAGGTACAAGAATGCAATTTCATTATTGTTTTCATATTTCTTATATAGCTCAGCCATTTGAGGCATTTCAGCTAAACAAGGATTGCACCAAGTAGCCCAATAATTGATAAATAAAACTTTATTTTTAAAATCATTCAAGGTAAAGGATTGACCATCTAAATTTTCAAATTCCAATATATTTGATGAAAAATCAACTGTCGTAGTAGGCATATCTTCATTATTAGGTTTTTCTAACAATGGGGGATCAATGATTTCTTGAATATATTTAATTGAGACAGATTTATATCGATCTTTATACTTTTTAAGTTCGTTGTTTGTATCATTTAAAGAATATCCCAAGTAGGCTATTCCAATAATAAGCAAAGCTATAATTATATTTTGACTATTTTTCATTTCCGCAATATAATAATGAATAATTACAAAAAATTATATTTAATTTATCGAAATGGAAAAACTAGGTTACATAATCTTTATTGCCCTTTATCTATTGATTGTATTTTTCTCAATTCAATCAATAGAAACGTTTTATCCTGATGGTTTAATGTTGCTTTTAGTGTATGGTGGAATTCTGGTTTTTTTAATAAAGACCATCAAAGATCGACTATCTAATAAAGAAGATGATTACTATTCAAAGGAGATAAATGAATGATAATTTCAACTCAAGAAACTATTCAAGATAGACCCATCCAAGAAGTTCTTGGGGTTGTTTCTGGTCAGTCTATTCGTGCACGTCATTTAGGAAAGGATATTTTAGCTGCTTTTAGAAATATGGTTGGTGGTGAAATTACTGAATATTCAAAGCTCATGGCTGAATCCAGAGAACAAGCGATGGATAGAATGATTCGAAAAGCTGAAAAATTAAATGCTGATGCAATTGTTGGCATTCGATTTACTACTTCTATGTTACAAGCTGGAGCTTCTGAGATTTTCATTTATGGAACCGCAGTCAAATTAAAGTAATGCATACAATTCCTGATGATGTAACCAATGCATATGCAGTAATCTTTTCATATACATTAAGTGACAATTTAGAAGGCTATTCCGAAATGGATTTATTGACAATTGATGAGGTCACCAAAATTGACGGATATTTAGGTTATGAAAAATTTGGAAATGGTAAGCAAAATACATTCATTTCTTATTGGAAAAATTTAGATTCTATTGAAGAGTGGAGAAAAAATCTTTTGCATATTGAAGCCAAAAAAAATGGACCTAAATGGTATCAAAATTTTAGAGTACAAATCGTGCAAGTTTTAAAAGACAGCAATTATTTTGAAAAGTAAAGTTTTCCAGATTCAAAATTTTCATTATTTTTTCAGAATTCAACATGATAATTCTACTTTGTTTTCTTTAGATTTTTCTGAAACAAAAAAGGGATTCATTAATCCACAATTATCCTTAAAAATAAGTCGTAATATTACATCTCCATTTGAACGAGAAGTTAAAAATCAAATTCAAGCTTATTTCAATGGAAAACTTCAGAAATTTGATATACCAACTTATCAAGAAACTAATTTATTTTCAGAAAAAGTCTTTTCTGCTATTGAAAAAATTCCCTATGGAAAAACATTAACCTACAAACAAATTGCTGAAAAAATAAAATTTCCAAAAGCTTCTAGAGCAGTAGGTCGTTCCACTGGATCTAATCGGATTCCTATTATCATTCCCTGTCATCGCGTGATAGGATCGAGTGGCAGATTAGTTGGATATAGTGGAGGAGGAGGATTACTTTTTAAATCCTATTTACTTCTTTTAGAAAAAAAATTTAAATAAGTAATAATTTTTGTTTTAAGTTCTGTCAATGTTGTCCAAAAAAAATATTTTATTTTTTATTTTAATTGTTATTACCATTGGATTTTTGAGTTTTAAATCATTTATTTCTCCAGCAAAAATTCAATATGAAGGCATCAATCAAGATCTTGCTTTAGAGGAAAAAGTCGATGTGTTCTTCGATGATTTTGGAGTGCCTCATATTTTTGCTGAAAATGATAGTGATTTATTCACTGTAGCAGGTTACCTTGGTGCAAGGGACAGGCTATATCAAATGACCTTCTTGAAATATGCATATAAAGGTCAGATTAGCGAAGTTATAAATGATACTTTATTTTCTAATGATAAGTTCATTCGAACAATTGGCTTCCAGAATGTTGCACTTGAAAGTGAAAAAAAGATTTCTCCTGAAATCAGAAATTATCTTCAATGGACTTGCGATGGAATTAATTCATACATTAACTCTTTATCACCATCAGAATATCCACTAGAATTTAAATTGTTGGGAATCAAAGAAATTCCCTTGTTTGAACCAATTGATATTGTTGCTTTGTCGACAATGATGGCATGGGAACTTGAAGGAGGATGGGATTCAGAATTATTTTTTGGAGCTGTTCATGAAAAACTTGGGGAGGAATATTTAAAGGATATTCTACCTGAATATGACCCCTCTTTTATAACAATTGCTACCAATGATATGCTTTCGGAAACTTTTCAGTCTTTTTCGAATCACTCAAAGTCTCTTAGGAAGTTATTAAACACAGATCGTGAAGGATATGGTTCAAATGTCTGGGTACTTTCTGGTAAAAAAACTGAGTCAGGGATGCCTTTGCTTACTAATGATCCTCATTTAGCATACAATCAACCTCCTTGGTGGTATGAGATTCGCTTAAAAAGTCCGAGTTTTAATTTTGGTGGATATGGTCTTTACGGATTTCCATTGCCTGTTTTAGGCCACAACGAATCAATAGCATGGGGTTTTACAAATGTCATGACTGATGATATGGATTTTTATATCGAGACTATCAATGAAGATTCTACCAAGTATTTCTTAGATGGAGAATGGGTTGACTTAAAAATCAGAAAAGAAACTGTTCAATTGAAAAGTGGAGAAATAAGACAATTTGATGTTCGTTCTACTCATAGGGGCCCTATTATCTCTGAAATACACAAAGATGCTAAAAAACTTAACAAAGCAATTTCATTCCGATGGACAGAATATGATGCTTTTGATGAAACCACCGCCTTGTTCAAATTAGGACAGGCAGAAAACTGGGAAGAATTTTCTCAGGCTTCAAAACTTTTTGGCGCTCCAGGACAGAACTGGACTTATGCAGATGTACAGGGTAACATTGGATGGAGACCTAGTTCAAAAATACCGATTCGTGATGGAGGAGAAAACTTATTACCTTTTGATGGATCAACTTCTAAGAATGACTGGAAAGGATATATCCCATTTGAAGAAATGCCATACTTATTTAATCCTGAAAAAGGATATATTTCAAATGGAAATAATAAGACCATCGATGATTCATATCCATATTACATTTCAAGATACTGGGCTGATCCTAGTAGAGCTCAACAAATTGATTTTAGAATTAACTCTAAAGAGAAATTGAATGTTGAGGACATGAAATCAATGCTAAATGATATTCATTCACCATTCGGAGAAGAATATGCTAAGATTTTTGTTGAATACTACTCTGTGGGGTCTTCTAAAGAAGGAGATCAAATCTATAATTTAATTTCAGAATGGAATGGCAGTGAGAGTAAAAATTCTTCAGCTACTGTAGCATTTCATTCAGTTTATTTATCCACATTGAAAAATTTGTTTCAAGATGAATTATCACAGTTTGGAAATACTTCATTTGATACATTTTATAGCTTGAAATACTTACGATCTATCGCTTTACGTAAAATGTTTCGTGATGGAAATTCAAAATGGATTGATAATGTTTCTACAAGTAAAAAGGAATCATTGAATGATATAATGAATCAATCATTTTACGATGCGTACTTTTTTATAAAAAATAATTTTGGAGAACCATCAAAAATTGTTTGGGGAGATGTTCATCAAGTTAGTTTTAAGCATCGTTTAGATAAAGATCCTTTGGTTGAAAAATTGATAAAGTTTAGTGTCGGTCCACTCCCAATGAGTGGCTCAGGATTTACTCCTCAAGCCGCTAGCTACAGCGTTGAAAAACCTTTTGAAGTACGTGCTGGTTCTTCAATGAGAAGAATTATTGATCTCTCAAATTTAGATAATGGATTTAGTATTCTTCCTACAGGTCAATCTGGAGTTTTTGGTTCAAAACATTATGATGATCAAGCAGAGCTTTATAATCAAGGATTATTTAAGAATTTTAAATTTTCCGAAGAGGCAATTAGAAGTGATGCTAATATGAAGAAATTGTTGTTTAAACCTGTAGATTAATTAAATTTAAATAATGGATAATGTTTTCAATAAAATCAGCTTATCATTGATTGGTCTTGCATTAGTCTTTTATTTAATCTCTAATCAATTTACCGCTTTAATACCTGGATTCATTGGTGGATTCATTCAATTAATGTTAATGCTTGGAAGACAATTTCCTTCGATGCACAAACACTTTGCTCATTTGAATCTTTTCTTTTTTGGCATGGGTTGCGGTGCTACCTACAAGTCAATTCCACTCCTTCTTGGTTATTTGTTAAGTGGTAATAACCTAGATAGACCTTTAGCTACTCTTGAGCAATTTTTAACTTTTGTTTTGTGTTTGATCGCTATCTTACTTGGGGTCCAATCCTTCATTAATGCTAGAAAAAAGTAATTCTTTTTTACTTTTCCAATTTTCTACTTTCTAACATTAAGGAAGTCAAATAACTTTTAATACAAAGAGAATAAATGAAAAAATTTATTATATATACTTTTTTACTTTTTGGATGTCAATCTGGAAATGACACGCTCTACACGGAAGAGTGTGAAAGTAATTATTCTACTAAAGACATTCTTACAGATATAAGTGTCAGGATGTATAACAGTGATGAATCTATTAACGCATATAGCATTTATAGTTGGTCATCTAATGAAACTTCCAGAATATTAACTGGAAATGGGATTCCGAATCATGAAGTTGGAACATTTCCAAATAATAATAATCCTAATACTATTACTGCTCAAAATATAAGTGAGACATTCACTCTTTGTCCTGAAATTGTATCGAATAATGGAGTTAATGTAAATGGTCCTGCACAAATTATAGCATATGCAATAAATAGTGTAAAGTTTGACCCTGCTACAGCTGGAAGATGTGATGATAATGGGGTATGCAGCTTAGCTCAAGGACAAGGCAATTGGAGTATTGAAGCTTTAGGACACAACACGTTTGATTTTGGAGATGATATGAATCATGCTCATGTTCAGCCTAATGGTCAATATCACTACCATGGCATGCCAGAACTCTTGGTTGATTTCCTAGGAGAAAATCAAGGAATGACCTTAGTGGGGTGGGCAGCCGATGGATTTCCAGTATATGCCCGATATGGTTATTCTAATTCGTTTGATCCTAATAGTGCTATTGTTTCATTGCAATCAAGCTATCAACTAAAATCTGAAGGCGATCCAGGTCGTCCCAACATTTTAACAACATTGGTTGGTGGACCTGGTCAAGGAAATTCATCTCCTAATATTCCAATTCCTATGGGGGCCTTTACTCAGGATTATGAATATATAGAAGGTTCTGGAGATTTGGATGAATGTAACGGAAGATTTGGGGTAACCCCTGAATTTCCAGATGGGATTTATTATTATGTTGTAACAGATGAATTCCCTTTCGTTTCAAGATGCTTGAAAGGTGATTTTAATTAATTTTTTACTTTTATTACTTACAGGTAGTCTAATATATGAAAAGCGATAATGAGCTAATTAAAGATTATCAAAATGGTGAAATTGAAGCTTTCAATGAATTAGTAAAAAAACATTTAAATATGACATATAATTATTTTTTATCTATCACTCAAGATAGAGTTGAATCTGATGATTTAACTCAAAAAGTTTTTTTAAACTTAATCAAAGGTTTAAAAAACTTTCGATTTCAATCATCATTTAATACGTATTTATACAGAGTAAAGATTAATGTTCTTAATTCCTATTTTTTTAAGAATAAATGGAATTCATTTCTGCATTTAGATCAAATTAAAGAACCTTCAATCGATGATTCAACTCATGAAAAAGCCTTTTTGAGTAAAGAATTATGGAAAAATATTGAGATGCTTCCAAAGAAACAGAGAAATGTTATTGTTTTAAGGATAGCAAATCAACTTAGTTACAAGGAAATTTCAGAGGTACTATCAATTTCTGAGGATGCAGCAAAAAATAATTATGCTCATGGGGTAAAAACTCTAAAAAAAAGGATGAATCATGGATGATTTAAAAAAAACACATTATCAATTCAATGAAGCGATTGATGAGAGTCAATTTTTAAATAATTTACATCAACAGCATCATTTAAATGAAAAAAGAAAAAAACAATTTCAATATATTGGTTCAATATCAGTGATTTGTCTGTTTTATTTAGGTTTTAATTCATCATTATTTAGTTCTTCAGAAAGTATTTATTTTAGCGATTCTTTGAATTATCTAGATAGTTTTGACTCAATTGAATTACTGGCTGAAAATAATTTATAATATAAAGGAGAAATAAATGAAAAAGTTAATTTTAATAATAATGTTATGTGGCTTAATCTTTGGTCAAAATCAAAATTCTTCAAAAAAAGATATCCAGGACAAAAAAGGAGTATGGCTTGTTGGGATGCAAACAAAATATTTGGAGCTCTCCACAGATCAAGCTGAGAAATTTTTTCCTCTTCAAAGAGAATTCCATGGAAAAATCGAAGAGATTAAGAAAAAACAACGAGATGCTATTAAACAATTAGATAATGATACTGAAAAGCCTAGTAAAGCCGATTTCAATAAAGTGATTGAGATGGAAAAAAAATTAAAAATTGAAGCTGCTACAATGCATGCTAATTTTTTAACAGCAGCTCAAAATATTCTAAACGACAATCAAATGGTTAAGCTTCTATTGATGGAAGAACAAATTAAGGATAAATTGTCTTCAGAATTAAACGAACGAAAAAATAATCCACGCGATATGAAAAGACGTTTAGATCGTTATCGTAAAAACAACAGAAATAATTAGGAGAAAAAAATGAGAAAAATAACTTTATTTATATTTTTATCGGTCTTTTTTTATTCTTGTAGTGATTCGATGAATCCTTTTTCAAAGGATGATTTAATGAATGACTCACAATTGATTGCAGCAATTGAGAATGATGCGAGTGCGATAAATATTGATGCTGGAGATTTACCAATACCTTCTTTACGAGTTGTTGAAGAGGAGTATTTTGATCATATTTTTGTTTCGGCATCAATTTCTCCAAAATATGGCTACAGTGTTTCAATGGGAGATATGGCTCGTGATGTAGGAGATATTGCTAAGATTTATTTTGCTAGAGATGGAAGAATATTAGGATCAGATGATTCAATAAGAAATGGAATTGGAGATGATCGTCATCGTCATGCAAGAAAATGTTTTAGATTTGCTTTTCCTTTGTCATTTCATTTTGGTGATGAGCATTTTACAGCTAACTCCAAAGAAGAATTTATGAGTATTTTAAAACAGCGATATGAAAGTTCCGGTGTTAAAGAAAAACCTACTTTCTCATATCCTATTCAAATAGAATATAAACCGGAAACCGATGGTGGAGACCCAGTAATAGTAACAATCAATTCTGATGAGGAGCTAAAAAATGCCTATCAAGCATGTCGAGGAGATGAGAACGATAAAAAATGTTTTTCAATAGAATTTCCAGTTAGCTTTTATATGCCTGATGGAACGATTATTACTGCTGAAAATGAAGAAGATCTTTCAGAAAAAATGAAAACTTTTTATGCTTCGTTTTCAGGAAGAAAACAAAGACCACAACTAATTTATCCAGTAACAATCATTTTTGAAGATGGATCTGTGATGACAATCAATAATCTTCTAGAAATGAGGAAAGCCTGGAAAGAAAATTGTGGTAAAGATTCTAACTAATTAATTATTCATATGTGCTTAAAAATGGGAGATTTTTTCTCCCATTTTTATTTTAATTCTAAATATTAGTTTTTAATATCATTTCAATTGGGGCCGTAGCTCAGTTGGGAGAGCGCATGAATGGCATTCATGAGGTCGTCGGTTCGATCCCGATCGGCTCCACTTTTTTTATTTTTCTTTTCTATATTTTAAACCTAGATTTTTGTCTAACAATCGAAAGGAATTCTTATGAAATTTAACATTTATGGTCTTAGCATAATGTGTTCACTATTCTTCTTTAGTTGTACAGAAAATATTTCAGTTAATTACGATGGAGTTGAATCTGCTGGTAAATTTATGCCACCCAATGGAGAAGAAAATGAATTGAATGGTGCAGCATATGTGCTAGCAAGTGATGATTATATGGAAAAAGCGCTAAATCTTACTGAAGCATATTCAAATTTAGATTCTGATAAAATGAAGGAACTATTTGTTGAAGGTGACCAGCTTAACTATCTATTAGAAGAGTTTGAAAACTTAGAATCATACTCATGGAAACCTTGGGCTATGATCCCTTTAAGAAATATTGGAGATGATGGTTCATTTGTAATTTCTTTTTCAAACGATGAAGAAGTTCAAAAGAATGGGACTAAATTGAGAGCAAATTATATCGATGTAATTCGTTTTGACGATGCGGACGAGGGTAAAGTTTCTTGGATTTGGGGAACAAATAGAGACAATCAAGAAAATGAATGTTGTTTAAAAGAGGGTGGAAAGTTTATTGGAAGAAACCCTGAAAATGATTGGAACGGAAGACCATTTGTTTTCTCTAATAGAGGAGAAATTGAAATACTAGAAACATTTATTGAAGCAGCAAATGAGCTTGACGCTGAAGCGGTTTCTTTATTATTTACTAACCCTTTCCTTTTCAATGGAGAAGAGATAACTCATGATCAATTAGCTGAAATTTTTAGCAATAGAGAATCTCAAGAATGGAAACCTTGGGCAATGTTACCTATCAAAATCAAAGATACTGACCCTGCTTCTGGAGTTTTAGTTTATTCTACTGCAAAAGTTGTTGGAAAGAATGGAAATACTTGGGAAGCTGATTTATCAGAACAGTATTTCTTCGATCTTGAAGGAAAAATTGAAAGTGTTAATCAATATGTAAGGGAATTACCAAAACAAGATGAAAGTTCTGAAGAATAAATTTGTTATTCTAGTTGCCTGTTGTTCAATTTTTGCGCAACAGGCAAACCCTAACCTATCAAGGGAAATTACTTTTCCTAATTTAGATAATTATCTTACCATCATTGGCGACTTTCATTCCCATTCTGTTTTTTCCGATGGGAGTGTTTGGCCTGATATCAGAATTGAAGAGGCTATTAAAGATGGATTAGATATTTTCGCTGTTACTGAACATTTAGAAAGACAAGTAAACAAAAATGATATTCCTCACCCTGATCGAAATAGATCTTTTGATTTAGCTAAACAATTTTATCAAAAGAAAGATTTATCCGTTTTTAGAATGTGGGAACTATATAATCAGCCATTCAACCCTAAAGAATTGATTATAATTAATGGGGCTGAAATTTCTAGAGAGTTTCCTTACGGTCATAATAATGCAATTTTCTTAAAAGATGCTAATAAGCTTAATACTTTTAATGTTAGTGATGCCTTTGAAGCGGCGATGTCACAGGAAGCTTTTATTTTCTGGAATCATAGTTGGAGAGGTCAAAAACCAAGTGCTACTGTATCTCTAACAGAATTCCATAAGGATTTAATTTCAAAGGGTTATTTGCACGGTATTGAAATCGTAAACAAAGATAATTTTTCAGAAGACGCTCTTAGAATAGCTTTAGATTATAATTTAACTATTATGGCTAACTCAGATATTCATGGAATCATTGACTGGACATACAATCTGAAAGAGGGTGGCCACAGACCTGTAACAATAATTTTCTCTAATCAAAAAAATGAAAAAAGTATTAAAGAGGCACTTTTTAATAGACAAACAGTGGTCTGGCATAATAATACATTAGTAGGTAGGAATGAATGGCTATTACCTCTAATTGAAAAGTCAATTTTAATTGATTCTATTTCTTTATCAGAAAAAGGTGGTGTAGTAAATGTTTTCTTATCCAACAAGTCGGATACAAAATTTATTTTAAAAAATATAAGTAAGTTTGATTTCTTTAATGATTCAAATATTGTAGAGATTCAACCTCAAGGTAGCGCAAAAGTTTCTATCATAACTAGAGGAGAAGAAAAAATTGATCTTCAATTTGAGGTTCTCAATGCTATCTATGCACCGAGAATGCATCCAATATTAGAAATGAAAGTAAGGTAGAATTATGAAAAAGTTTTTATATCTAATAGTTTTAATTTTAATTGTAATTGGAGTATCGATGATGACAAGTAAAAAAGTAGAAGAAGTAGCGGTTATTTCAACAAAATATGGTGATATGGTGATTGAATTTTACCCAGAGATTGCACCTATGCATGTTGAGAGTTTCAAAATTTTGGCGAATGAAGGTTATTTTAATGGAACATTATTTCATAGAGTCATTCCAGGCTTTGTAATTCAGGGTGGAGACCCTAATTCAAAACTAGATGATCGTTCAATTCATGGGACAGGGGGTAGAGCTGGAAAATTCTTTGGAATTGGAGATGAAAATGATTCTTCAACATGGTTGATTCCTCAAGAATTTAATGCAACACCTCATGTAAAAGGAACGCTTTCGATGGCAAGAACTAATGACCCCAATAGTGCGAGCAGTCAGTTTTTTATTTGCCATGATGTCGCTTCATTTTTAGACAATAACTATACTGTTTTTGGCCAGGTAATTGATGGCTTAGAAACGATAGACGCTATAGTTAATTTAGAAAAAGACTTGAGAGATAATCCTCTTGAAAAAGTGGACATGCAGGTGAAAATTATTAATAAGGATCAGTTAGATTTATAATTTTCATTAGAGTTTCTTGATTATTATTTAAAACTCTCTTTGTTTCTTGATATCCTATCTCAATTAAATCTGAAGATTTATGAAAATCCCATCCCTTGAACTCATCTATAGGAGGTTCAATCAATATATCAGGAGAATGGATTTTAAAACTCAATTGAGTAATATTGTTTAAAATAATTTTAGCAGAACGATCCACGATGTCTATAATATTATAATTTTCTTGACTATGTTTTGAAGAATATAATCCATACAAATTGACTGCTATTGTGATATCTGCACCCATATTATAAAGAGATTCAACTGGAACTGGATCAACTAACCCTCCATCAACACAAAGTCGTTGATTAATGTAGACAGGAGAAAGTACTCCAGGAATAGCTATGCTTGCTCTAATCGCATTGATTAAATCTCCATCACTGCATTCAATTTTTTCATTTTTTTCTATACCAGTAGTCACAGTAGTTAATGGAATTGATAAATCTTCAAAAGTCCGTGCAGAAGATAATGATTTGAAGATTTTTATCACTTCATTTCCATTCATTAAAGATAATTTTGGAAATGTAGGATCAAGTTTTAATAATACATCGCGCATAAAACTATTTTTTGATCTGATTTCTTTTTCAAATTCTTTCAGATTTCCTGCACTATAAAGTGCACCAATGAATGAACCAATACTTGTTCCTGATATGAGATCGATTGGAATTTCAAATTCTTCCAATGCTTTAATTACTCCAATATGTGCAAAGCCTCGAGCTGCTCCACCTCCTAGAGCAAGTCCGATTTTTTGTTTCTTTTTCATTGGTTTATCACTATAATTTTGTTTTAGATCATCAATAAAGGAATTTAATATGTATTTTAGAATTTTATTTATTTATCTTCTCACCATCATGTCTTGCTCAACTAATAGTCCTTCTGAATCCGCTCAAGTTCCTCTAAGGTCAGAGATTGATTCAAAGTATAAATGGGACCTAACAGTAGTATATGAAAATGATGAAGCTTGGAGGAAAGAATTAAGCGTCTTAGAACAGTTGTATCCTAAAATGACTTCTTTTAAAGGTAAATTACTTTCAAATCCTCAAACCTTATTATCATCTCTTAAATTGGATGAAGAAATTAATCAGTATTTTGGAAGACTTTACCATTATGCTTCAAATTCATTAAACGCAGACCTTACCAATGAAACTTATCAAGTGATGGTTCAAGAGATCAGAAATATTGCTATTAAATCTAGTCAATTGAACGCCTTTTATGTACCCGAACTATTAGAAGCAGAGTATTCAAAAATTGAAGAGTTTATGATGGTTGAACCTGATTTAAGGTTGTACGAAAAACAGTTTAAAGATATTTATATTGCAAAACCTTATACATTAAGCGAAAATGAAGAAAGATTGTTGTCAATGACTAGAAAATTATCTGGAATTCCCAATGAAGCTTATGACATTATGAAAGCAACGGATTTTACTTGGGGTACATTTAAAGATGAGAATAACATCGAACTAACTATGTCTGAAGGTAGATATGGTAAATATACTAAATCCCCTAATCGAAGAGTTAGAGAAGACATGTATAAGGCTTTATATGTGCCATTTAAGGAGTCTATCAATACTTTATCAGTTCTAATGAAGGGTAACATCGATGGCAATATCTTTTATTCTTCTGCGAGGGGTTATGAAAATGCGCTCGAAGCAAAAATGAAAGGTTCCGGTATTTCAACTGAGATTTATAAAAATTTAATTAATAGCGTTAATAATAATCTTCAGCCATTACATAGATGGGCTTCAATTAAAGCAAAATACCTCAATTTAGACAAAATTAAGCCTTTTGATACCTATGCACCATTAGCAGACTATTCTCGCGAATATACCTATGAAGAAGCCCAAGAAATCGTTATTGGCGCTTTACAACCGTTGTTGCAGGCAAATAATGGAGAGCTTCAGGCTTTTACTGAAAGAATGTATCAAGAGAATCTTATAGACGTTTTTGAAAATCAAGGAAAAGAGAGTGGAGCATATATGTCTTCAACTTGGGGGCTCGATCCAAGGATTAAATTGAATTTTGCAGGTACATTAGATGATATCTTTACTTTGGCGCACGAGCTTGGACATGCTTACCATTCTTATTTAAGCCAAAAAAATCAACCATATCCATACTATGGTTATGATACCTTTAATGCGGAAGTAGCTTCAGTTACTACTGAATCATTATTAATGGACTATTTATTGGATAATGTTTCCAATGATGAAGAGAAAGCTGTTTTACTTCAAAACTATATTCAGAATATTGGTTCGACATATTATAGGCAGGCAAGATTTGCTGAATTTGAACTATTTATGCATGAATCTGCTGAGAATGGTCAAATTTTAACTGAAGACTTTTTAACTGATAATTTCGGTAAAATGTATCAAAAGTATTGGGGTCCTAGTATGGAGTTAACAGATGAAGAAGCATATTCTTGGTCAAGAATACCTCATTTTTATTATAATTTTTACATGTATGCTTATGCAACTTCTTTTGCTGCAGGAGAAAAAATTTCTGAACGCGTCCAAAAAGAAGGGCAGGAAGGAATCGATGGGTTTATCTCTTTCCTATCGAGTGGAAGTTCAGACTATCCTGTAGAACTATTAAATCTTGCAGGAGTAGATATGACAACCTCTGAACCTTTTGAAGCAGTTTCAAGAAAAATGAATCAATTAATGGATGAATTAGAAACAATTTTGGAGAAAAAATGATAAAACTACTAAGAGTTTTTTTTAGTGTTCTTTTACTTGCTCAAACTTTTGCACAAGATCAAAATGCTGAGGAAGTTTCTATTGTTTCTACAGCAAATGTTTTTTCAGAATATTTCGACTGTGGGTGCCCTAAAAACCCATTAGGAGGTTTTGCTAGAAAATCTTTCTTTCTTAAAAAGATGATGCCAGATCGAGAAGCTATTTTAGTGGATGCAGGAAATATTTTTTATAATGATAGTCGAATCAATCCAGATAATTTATCAATGGAGCAAAGAAAATTTAAAGCTAAACATCTAGTTGATATTCTTGAGCAATTTAATCACAATGTTGTCAATATAGGTTCTAATGATTTTAAAGGCGGAAAAGAGTTTTTAGTTGAAATAACAAATCAATCAAGTGTTTCATTTATTTCTGCCAACCTAAGAGATAAAGAATCTGGAAATCTTATGTTTAAACCCTACCAAATTGTTGAAGAGGGTGATTTTAAAATTGGATTTATAGGTTTAAGTGAAGCGACGAGGTATGAATCAATTATCAATGAAAACTTCATAGAAGTTGGGAACAGATATATCAATGAAATTCAAGATTCTGTTGATTTAATAGTTCTATTGATAAATTTGTCTGAGCAGAACCAAATTGATTTAGCTTCATCTTTTAAAGATGCAGATTTTATTTTTTTAAGCGGTACTACCAGTATTACAGGACCAAGAACGAAACAGAGCGAATACGGTCCAAAAATTTATGCTGGTGGAGTTCAAGGTAAAAACCTTAGTATTCTTGATATACGAGTAAAAGATTCCAATAAAGAAATTACTGACGTTTCTGCGCGTTTTAATAGACTTCAAGAAATTGATTTTCGTTTAAATCGATTACAAGCAAAAGATCCTAAAAAAACCTTAGAATCATTATATGCTGATCAGCCAAATGTCTTAGACTTAATTAAGAAATATCAAAAAGAGGCTGTTGAGTTAGGTCAAGCTTTAGCTGGAATCTCAAATAGAAGTATATTTTTTAGCGTTCCTTTGTCTCCAACAATTCCTGATGACGAAGAAATTGCATCGTTTATTAATCAAATTGCTGAAAAAGCAGATTTTCCTCTAGGAAGAGACTCTTAAAAAAATTGAACTAATTTTTCTTTTAATAAAACTTTTTTTGTTTTATTATGACGATGTATGCGAGTGTAGCTCAGCTGGTAGAGCACAACCTTGCCAAGGTTGGGGTCGCGCGTTCGAATCGCGTCACTCGCTCAGCTATTTTTAGTCCAATCTAAAAAACTAAAGATTATTCTACGATGAACTTCAAGAGAGCTTTCCTTTAATTGAGATTGTCTCAAAGCAAAGTACCAAGCTAACATTTTTAATTCAATATGCTTTGTTTTAATACCCATTCCATAGCGTTTGTTTAATATTTTTTGAAATTTGATTAAATGATAGCTTAGAATCTTTATTGAAGTAGCAGAAATTTTAGAATTATTATTTTTTTTGAATTCAATATAAGTTTTTATTGCTTGGCTTAAAATCATTTCATTTTTGGTTTGTTTTTGATTTAGGAAACTGCGATCTAAATCTTTTTTCTTTTTAATGCAATCATTCCATGAAAGGGTAGGGCCAAGCTTTCCAATTGTTATATTAAAATATCTTTTTTTGTTTTTGATCGGATCAAAAGCATAGGTTGAATACATTACATAACCATCAAATTTTCCGTTTCTTTTACGTTTATAAATACTACTCATAATGGGAATTTCATATTAATTTCATAAGTAAATTAATAAAAAAAATATTAACACACAATTTTTATTAACATTATGTTGAAAAGTATATAAACTCAACAATATTAATATTTAAAGAATTAATAATAAAAATATAAAACTTTTTTTATGGTACAAAAAATTGAAATAATAACCACCAATCGTAAAGCACTTTTTAATTACGAATTGATTGACAAATTGGAAGCAGGAATAATTCTAAAAGGCAGTGAAGTAAAGAGCTTGCGTGAAAAAAAAATTACCATTAATGAAAGCTTTATTTCCATTAAGAGTTTTAGAGTTTTCTTAATTAATTCCCATATAAGTGAATATTCTCATACAGGTTTCTCTGGTCATGATCCACTTAGAGTTAGAGAGCTGTTATTACATAAAAAAGAGATTATAAAGTTGCAGAATAGCGTGATGCAAAAAGGCTTAACAATTATCCCATTAAAAGCTTATTTTAAAGGAGGTAAAGCAAAAATTGAAATTGCTTTAGGAAGAGGTAAGAAAAATTTTCAAAAAAAAGAATCGCTAAAAAACAAAGACCTTGAAAGAGAAGCAAGTAGAGAACTGAAGAGGAGAAGATGACTAAGCTATCTGTTGACGAACAATTAGAAATTATTTCCCAGGGAACTGAAGAAGTTATCCCTTTAGATGAATTAAGAAATAAAATTGAAAAATCAATCAAGACCAATACTCCTTTAAACATAAAGCTTGGATGCGACCCTACCAGACCTGATCTTCACATTGGCCATGCCGTTGTTTTAAAAAAATTAAGAGATTTTCAAGACCTTGGTCACCAAGCAATACTTGTCATTGGTGATTTCACAGCAATGATTGGCGATCCATCTGAGCGTAACAAAACGCGGCCTCAACTGTCTTTTGAAGAAGTAAAAATTAACGCTAAAACATACATTGAACAAGCTAAAGTAATACTTGATGTTAATAATCTTAAAATATTATATAATAGTACTTGGCTTAGCAAAATGAACTTTAACGATGTTATTGAAATGAGTAGCAAATATACTGTTGCTAGAATGATTGAGAGAGACGATTTTACTAAAAGATTTGAATCAGAAATTCCAATATCAATTCATGAATTTTTATATCCTTTAGCTCAAGCTATGGATTCTGTTGAAATTAAGGCAGATGTTGAACTGGGAGGAACGGACCAAAAGTTTAACCTATTAGTTGGAAGGGATTTCCAAAGAGAATATAATTTAGATCCTCAAATTATCATTACTCTTCCTTTACTTGAGGGGCTTGATGGCGTTGAGAAGATGTCCAAGTCTTATGGCAATTATATTGGTTTAACTGATTCTCCATCAGAGATGTTTGGTAAGATTATGTCAATTAATGATACTATGATACCTAAATACTTTAAGCTTTCTTTATTTTACGATTCTGTACAAGTAGAGAATATTGAAAATCAACTGGTTAATGAGTCAATCAACCCCAGAGATATCAAAAGGCAACTTGCTCGAGAGTTAATTACTCGCTATCATTCAGAGAAAGATTCCGTTATTGCTCAAGAAGAGTTTGATCAAATCTTTATTAATAAATCCACACCAGAAGATGTAGAAAATTATCAGGTTAGCCAAACTACTTTATTGCTGGACATATTGCTCGAAAAAAATTTAATTGAGAGTAAAGGAGAAGGAAAAAGATTGATTACTCAGAATGCAATTAAAATTGATAATCAACCTTGCAAAGATCCTCTGTTTGACTTGAAAAATATTCAAGAAAAAGAAGTTATTGTTAAGGTAGGTAAAAGAAGATTTTTAAAAATTATACTTTAGAATCAACTTTTATTGTTCAAAGTCCTTAAATCTGTATAAATTCCTTCATAATATTAATTAATTTTTTGGAAAAGTAATGTCTAATAGAATTATAGAAGTGAATGATAATAACTTTGAAGATATTGTCATTAATTCATCAACTTTAGTAATTGTTGATTTTTGGGCTGAATGGTGCGGTCCTTGTAAAGCTATAGCACCTATTTTAGATAAAATTTCGGCTGATTTTGGCGATAAACTTACTATAGGTAAGGTTAATGTCGACCTAGTGAAAGAAACCCCTGTAAAATTCGGAATAAGAAGTATTCCTACTCTTTTGTTCTTCAAAGAGGGTAAGATAGTTCGTCAGGAGGTCGGTCTGCTATCTGAACAAGTTCTTAAGAGCATTATTAACCAATTCATTAATTGACGGTTAATTTTAACTAAAATTAAGTGACAGATAAAATTCATAAAATTATCATTATAGGTTCTGGTCCTGCTGGTTTAACTGCAGCTATTTATGCCTCAAGAGCGAACTTATTTCCATTAGTTTTCGAAGGAAATCAACCTGGGGGTCAGTTGACAATCACTACAGAAGTAGAGAATTTTCCTGGTTTTCCCGAAGGAGTTATGGGTCCAGAATTAATGGATTTATTCAGAAAACAAGCGGTCAAATTTGGGGCTGAAACCCAGTTCAAAAATGTTAGTAAAGTTGATTTTCAAACTCAACCCTTTAAGGTTTATGTCGAAGACGAAGAGTTTTTAGCTGAATCAGTGATCATTTCTACTGGAGCGTCAGCAAAAATGTTGGGAATTGAAGGAGAAGATTTACTGGGATATGGTTTAAGTACTTGCGCAACATGTGATGGATATTTTTTTAAAGATCAAAACATTGTCGTAGTTGGTGGAGGTGACTCTGCCATGGAGGAAGCTATATTTTTAACTAAGTTTGCTGAAAAGGTAACAATAATTCATAGAAGAGAAGAATTTCGAGCTTCTAAAATCATGCTTGATCGAGCTCAATCAAATCCAAAAATTGAATTTATTGTGAACAAAACTGTAGAAAAAATCTTAGGAGATAAAGAAAATGGAGTTATAGGTTTATCTCTTAAAGATACCAATTCTGAAGAAATAATCCATTTCGAATGTACTGGAATTTTTTATGGAATTGGACATGAACCCAATACTAATATTTTCAAAGGAATTATTGAGCTTGACGCTAACGGTTATATAGTTACAAAACCAGGTTCATCGAAAACTAATGTGAAAGGCATTTTTGCTTGTGGAGATGTACAGGATAGTATATACCGACAAGCAATTACTGCAGCAGGTTCAGGATGTATTGCTGCTTTAGACGCTGAAAAATTTTTAGAAAGTTAATTTTTTATCTGTTCCTTATTTTTTAAGGAGTAAAAATGGAATTAAAACAAATTTATGATGTCAACAATCTAAAGTTGACATTTAAGAGTAAAAAAGTATTAGAAATTAATACTTTAAAATTTCATAATGGGCTTATCTATGGAATTTGTGGAAATCTTGGATCTGGAAAATCTTCTTTATTGAAAGTATTATCTGCCGAAATTAAACAAAGTAGTGGTGAAGTTTTATACCAAGGCAAGGAATTTACAACTAACTTTTTTGGAAAGATTCGAAAAGAAAAAGACATTGCTTATATTCATGTTGATTTATTAAAAGATTCTTCAACAGTTGAGTCATTTATAAAAAGTCTTTTTGGTAAAAAGTCTGAAAAAATTAAATCAAATTTCTTTACAAATTCTGGTATGGACTCACTGTGGAGAATTAGAATCAACAATCTTTCAGATGGTGAAAAACATTGGCTTAAAATGGTTATTGCTTTAGAGAAAGATCCTCGAGTTCTGTTGGTGGACGATTATGGATTATTCCTCGATTTTAAAAGCGAATCATTGATTCGAAAAAAAATAATAAAAATGAATAATTATCAAGGTACAACTATTATTTTATCTTCTACTACAGACTTTTTTCTTAAGCAATTTTGTAATGTAATTTTTTATCTTGATAATGGACATATTTCAAAAGTTAGAAAAGGTGATACTAGGAGAAAAAATAGAAATTAAAAGAAAATTGTTACTTAGTTCTTTTTTTCTATTTTCTCTTTTAAGTAATTTAAATGCCCAGGTTGATAGTAGATTTTCTACTTTCGATTGGACTATATTTTCAAAAGTAAACCAAATAACTTCAATTTCAGAAGGATATTCTCATATTTATTTTGCTGGAGATAATGCTGGTATTCTTCGATATAACAAGTTTAGTAAAAGATTTGATCTTCCATTAACTAAAGGGCAGGGATTCAAGTCTGATAGCGTACAACATGTTTATTTTGATTCATCAACTGGAATTCTGTGGTTGATTGGAAATAAATTTATCGAAAACACTCAATTCTTTGATGGAAACTGGATTTCGAGAAACCTTAACGATTTAGGAATAAAAAGCGGAAATCAAGTTTTTGGTATTGGTTCTAGTGAAGATTACATCTGGTTAGATACTGCATTTGGGTTTTTGAAGCTTGATCATATTTCTGGAAGTTTATTGGGCAATTATCCATATCCTGATTCTAGTGATATCTATTGGGGGGATATAAATGAAAGAGAACTTCAATTTCAAGACATCAATTTTGATGAATATTTCATTAAGGACAATTGGATGTTGACAAAAAATGGTGCATATGATCAAAGTGGATATTTTAGAAAGTTTCTATCTTTTTTTGAGGACTCAAATGATAATATTTGGCTAGGACTTGAAGATGGGTATATACTTTTTGGAGAAGATTTTTCAAAAAATATTTCTGTTTTGAAGGCGGGAATATGTTGTGAATTTCCTCAAACGTTAGTTGTTGAGGATAATAAAATTTGGATTTCAGGAGCTTCTATCTCAAATTTTTCAATTTCTTTAATTGATAATAATTTCGCTTTATTGCAAGAAATTGTGTCAGAAAAGTATCAAGTTTTTAACAATCAGAACTTTTATTCAAGTCTAAAAGTAGAAAATGAAGTATGGTTTGGTGGCGATAGTCAATTATTAATCTACGACATCTCAAGAGATCAATTTTCAGAAATTAATGAATTTGATGGTGTTCCAATTGGAAGAATAAATAATTTAAAAATCTTAGACAATTTCATTTGGGTATCATCATCTAATGGGATTGCAGCTTTTGATAAAAGGACTAAAAAACAAGTTCTTTCAGATTTATCTTCAAAAGTATTTCTATCTAATGCTCTGGTAAATGATTTAGAAATAATCAGTGATGATATTTATTTTTTAATGAATTACAAAATCTTTGTTTTTAATGAAGATTCAAGTGAATTAAGAGAATTAGATTTGAGTTCTATTTCTTTGATGAATGACAAAAAAGAAAACATTTTGTACTCTAAACTTTTCTTTACAAACTCAAAGACTATTTATCTAACTCAGAAGGGCATATTTTTAGCAGAAGATAATTATTTAATTCCTAACTCAACTTTCTTTGGAAAAAGGGTTTTTGATATCTTGTCTATTGATGATAGTATTTTTATCGCGCTAGAAGATGGTTTAATGTCAATAAATCTGAATGATTATGGAATAAATTTTTATTATCAATTCGATTTTTTAAAATCTATTGTGAAGTTATACAAAATTGATAATAAATTAGTCTTATTGTCTAAAAACGGTCTAATTAGTTTTAATTTCAAAAATGAATAAGAAATTTATAATATTATTTTTTAGTTTTTTATTTTCTCAAAACTTTAGAGAGAATATTGAATTGTTCACTTATGAGAATTTCTTAAAACCAAACAAAGATGAAAAAGTTGAAATTGTTTCAATTATGCAGATTCCCAATCTTTCACTGCAATTTTTAAAAAACGAGACCTTTAAAGCTAATTTCCAAGCTAGTATAGTTTTTTTAGATGACGATGTAATATTGAATCAAAATAATTTTGAAAAACAAATTGTTGCTGAAAGATTTAATGACACTGTTTCAAGAAAAATTGTTACAATTTTGAAAACAAGTAATATCGTTGATAATAACAAAAAAATATCATCTACTTTTTATCTCAAAGATTTAGACACTAAAAATGATAGTGAAAAAAAGGAAAAAATCAGCTTTGATTCCATCCATAAATCACAATTCTTAACAATTTATCAACCAATTTTTTTCAAAAACATTGAAGGGGAATGGGGTTTCGGAAAAGATTTATTTCCCACAAATATTGAGAGAGTTGAAGCTATTGATAATAAATTGATTTTTAAGCAATATTTCGGAGGATTCTTAGGAGATTATTCAATTAAAATAGAGTTAATGGATAAGTCAAAACAGGTAATTTGGTCTAATGAAATTAATGATAAAATCTTATCTGATAATTTTGATTTCAAATTAATCTCAATTCCTTATGAAAAAGTACCAAAAGGACAGGATATTGGAATAAAAATAAATTTATCTCACAATAACTTGACAACTTCAAAATTATACAACTTTGGATTGCTAGATTCTTATAAATTTTTTGGTATACCAAATTTAGATCAAGCATTAGAGCAAATGGTTTATATCTATTCTGCTGAAGAGAGAAAAGAGTATCGAAATATTAAAGATAATGAAAAAGAATCTTTCTTCAAAAAAATCTGGGCAAAAAGAGACCCAGATAGAACAACTAAAGAAAATGAATTGCTTGAAGAATATTTTAAAAGAGTATCATTTGCAGATTCCCAGTTTTCCAGGGGATCTTCACTTGGTTGGAGATCAGACATGGGAATGATTTATATTCTTTTTGGAAAACCTGATGAAATTTCAAGAAATTCTAATATTCAAGGAACATATAATGTTGAAACTTGGTATTACAATAATATTAATAAGAATTTTGTATTTATTGATCGAAACGGGTTTGGTAATTATCAACTAGACCCTCCATTTTTTTATTAGATGATAAGTGATAATCAAAAGCATAACATGATCTCGATTTTAGAGAGATTGAAAAACAAACTTACTGATGAGGAATTAAAATTTTTAAATGACCTCAAGAAAGGGGATGATTTTCAAACTTTTTCTCTTTTTACTGATGGAGCTTGTGACTTTAATAATCAACATGAGCCTGTAAACGCTGGAATTGGATTTATTATATATGATTCAGATGGTTCAGTACAGTTAAAGTTTTCTGCAAATGTTGGCAAGAAAACAAACAATGAAGCTGAATATTTAGCTGTCATTGAAGGGTTGCTCAAATGCAGTGAATTGGGAATTAAAAATTTGAAAGTTTTTTCAGATAGCGAATTAGTTATTAAACAATTAAATGGTCTTTATAAGGTTAAAAATGAAAGATTGAAAATTTTGAATCTTGAAGTTCGAAAAGTTGTAAGCTCTTTTGAAAGTATTTCTTTTAAGCATGTTCGACGAGAACTGAATGAAGAAGCAGACGCATTGAGTAAAGAAGGATTAAGTAAATAAAATATTAATGAATTATTATAAAGTTAGTTAAGTTACAACATGAATTTTATTGAAAAAATTAAGTCAAGTTTCCAAAAAAATATCAATTGGGTTAATGGTGATATTGCCATTGATTTAGGAACTGCAAACACTTTGATATGGGTAACTGGAAAAGGAATTATTATAAATGAACCTTCAATCATTGCTAGATCTACCAAAACTGGAGAAGTATTGGCTGTTGGTAATGATGCCAAGCAAATGCTTGGAAAAACGCATGAAGGTATAGAAACTATTCGTCCTTTAAGAGACGGCGTTATAGCTGATTTTACTGCTGTTGATGAAATGATTCAGGGCTTCATTCGTAAGGTAAATTTAAATCGTCTTACTCGACCAAGAATGGTTATTTGTGTTCCTTCAGGTGTTACAGAAGTTGAGCGCAGAGCAGTAAGAGATTCAGGAGAAAAACAAGCTGCTAGGGAAGTGTACCTTGTCGAAGAACCTGTTGCAGCAGCAATTGGGATTGGACTTGATATAAGCAAACCCGAAGGAAACATTATTGTAGATATTGGGGGAGGTACAACTGAAGTAGCTGTTATTTCTCTAAATGGAGTGGTTACAAAAAAAGCAATCAGAGTTGCTGGCGATGAAATGGATGATGCAATTCAACATTGGTTTAGAAATGAACATAAATTAGAAATTGGAACTAGAACAGCAGAACAGATAAAAATTTCTGTCGGTTCCGCAATGAGATCTAGATCAACTAAAAATATCTTGGTTAAAGGTAGAGATCTTGTAACTGGTATTCCAAAAACTATTGATGTTCGAGCAGATGAAATTCGGTTAGCACTCAAAGATCCAGTCAGAAGAATTTTGGAAGTTATAAAAGAGGCATTAGAATCTACTCCAGCTGAACTTTCTTCTGATATTATTGATAGAGGTATCGTTCTTGCTGGAGGTGGTTCCCAGTTACAAGGACTTGATCAAGTATTGAGAGAAAAAACTGGCGTTCCTGTCAATGTAGCAGAAGAACCTCATCTTGCTATTGTTAAAGGTTGTGGAAAAATTATTGAAGACCTTGAAAAATACAAAAATGTTCTTTTGTAAGAATGTTGAATTCTTTTAAATTTTTAAAGAATTATAAAGACAATTTAACTTTAGTAATATGTATCTTATTATCTTTTTTGCTTATCTCCCAAAGCAATAAAGAGTCTTTTAACAATTTTAGATTAAAATCTTTAGATTTTTTTTCTTTTTTATATTCTCCATTTAATTGGATTGATAATCAATCTTTTTTAATTAAAAGACTAGAAGTATTATCTCAGGAAAATTTGAAATTAAACCTTGAATTAAACTTATTAAAAAATCAAGATATTGAGAACGCACGCTTAAGAGATTTTGTTCAATTAAAGGAGAAAGTTTCAATCGATTTCATTGGAGCAGACATTCTTTCCAGAGGTTTTAGCTCAAATTTATCTTCAGTTTTAGTTGACAGAGGATCTATTGATGGAGTTAAAGTTAATTTTCCAGTGATGTCTTCAAAAGGAATTATTGGTAAGGTAATATCAGTTTCTGATAATGTAAGTGAAGTGCAGTTGATTAGTGATGTTAATTTCAGAATGAGCGTTAAGATACTTCCTGATGAAGTAGAGGGAATTCTTCGATGGGTAAATGATGACTATTGTGAAGTTTTTGAAGTTAAAAGGACATCAGAAGTAAAAATTCAGGATATTGTGCTTTCTTCTAATCTAAGTCCATTTTTTCCAGAAGATCTTCCTGTAGGACAAGTTATTGGAATTTATGATAGCACAGATAAAACTAGTAAAATTCTTCGAATAAAACTTTTTTCAGATCTTACAAGAATTAATCAAGTATTTATAGGATTAAAGAACAAATGAAAGATTATGTAAAATATTTAATAATCTCAATTTTGCTGCAACTACTTTTTTCAGAACTTATTTCAATTAATGGCGTACAGCCAAATATTTTACTTTTATTTATAATTTTTTCATCTTTATCAATCTCTAATGCTACTTTTTCGACTCTTTTGGGATTTAGTTTAGGTTTTGTTGGTGAGCTCATATTTTATAGTGGTACTATTTTTGGAATTTCTAGTCTAACCTTTAGTGTAGTTGGTTTCTTTGCATCCAAAGTGAGTAATAATTTTGTTTATAGAAATTTTGATTTCTACTGGATAATTTTTTCTATTTTGGGAATTTTTGTTTTTTCCTTTTTTAAATATGAATTCTATGTCTTTTCTAACTTGAAATTCATTTTGGGTCCTATATATATGACAATGTACACAATTTTTGTAGGATTGATTCTTGTAAGATTATTATCATTGAAAAATGAGATTTTAAATGCTCAAAATTGAAAATAGAGCAGATATTTTTCATTATAGGACACTTTATTCTATCTTGTTTTTATGTATTTTTGTGCTGATTGCAAGATATTTCCAGATTCAAGTAATAGACTTTAATAAACATTATTCAAAATCTGAGGTGAATAGAGTAAAGCCTCGAACAACATATGCTCCTAGAGGGTTAATTCTTGATAGGAATGGAAAAATTCTTGTAGAAAACTTCCCAACATACATATTGACTGTTACTCCTTATGAAATGAAAAATCAACAGGAACAATTTTTAAAGATTTCGCAAATCATAAATACTCCAGTAGATGAATTAGAACAAAGATTCAAGAAATACAACAGAGGAAGATTTTTGCCTACTATTATTGCTAAAAATCTTAGCTATGAAGAGATTGTCACTATTGAAGAGATGAGGTTGGATTTTCCAGGCTTTCAGTACGAAAGGTTTGATGAAAGAATTTACAATTCAAGTAGTAACAATGATCATTTTTTAGGTTATTTGAGAGAAATCGATAGGGAATATTTAAAAAACCTAGATTCAGAAAAGATTTATAGAGCTGGCGAGCTTGTAGGTTGGGAAGGATTAGAAAAACAGTATGAAAGTGATTTAAGATATACTAAGGGAATTGAATATGTAGAAGTTGATACTTATGGAAGGGAGATTAACAATTTAAGTCTTGAAAATAAGCTTGCGTATCCAGGTAAAAATTTAAATTTAACCATTGATTCTGAGCTTCAAGATTTTTCAAAGGAGTTATTGGGTAATAAACCAGGAGTTATTATAACATCTAATGTAAGAACTGGAGAGATATTATCAATGGTTAGTTCTCCGTCATATGATCTAAATATTTTTAGAGGAGAAACAGATAGCAATGAATGGAAATCAATTATTTCAGATGATAAAAACCCTATATTGAATAGATCTATCTCAGGTCTTTATCCTGGAGGTTCTCAATTAAAAATCATTACTGCACTCAATTTATTGGAACAGAAAAAACTCAATCCTGAAGATGAGCTATTATGTTCAGGTAGCTATTCGCCTCCTGGAAGTTCTTTAGTTTTTAAATGTTGGAAAGAAGAGGGTCATGGTATAGTAAACTTATTTTCAGCTATTGCTCAATCTTGTAATGTTTATTTTTATGAAACTGTTCAGTTATTAAATCTTGAGAACTGGGTCAAAACAGCTAAAGATTTTGGCTTCAATGATTTAACAAAAATAGATTTACCAAATGAAAAAAGAGGCTTAATACCTGATAGTAAATTTTTCAGCAACACTTATGGTCGATGGGGATGGTCTGAAAGAGGAGTGCTGCTAAATATGACTCTTGGGCAAGGAGATATTCTAATCACACCTATTCAAGCTTTAAAATTCATCAATATTGTTGCTCTCTCTGGAAAAGATGTCCCTACATTAAAACTAAATAAAGATAAATCAACTACTTATTATACTGATCTTGAAATTTCAAGCGATTCATGGAGAGTTTTGAAAAATGGACTATATGATGTAGTAAACAATAATTATGGGACTGGATGGAGAGCAAAAGTTGAAGATAGTAGTATTCAGTCTTTTGGAAAAACAAGTACTGCTGAAAATTCTCAAGGAGAGCCCCACGCTTGGTACATAGGCTATTTCGTGCAAAATGATGAGATTTATTCTTTAGTTGTTTTGGTTGAAAATGGAGGAGGGGGAGGAGCAATAGCAGCTCCAATTGCAGGAGAAATAATTAAGAAAATAATTTATAGTAAAAATTATATGGTTAGTTCAGATGTTAAGTAAGTTCGGTAAAAACCAAAAAAACTTTACAACTATTTTTCTTTCAATTTTAACCTTAACAGCTCTAAGCCTTTTAACTCTTTATAGCATTTCAAATATTCCTATTTCTTTGAATAGCCCATTTACAAGGCAAAGCATTTTTATCTTATTTGCATTTGTAGTTTTTCTATTTGTAAAAGAGTTCAAAATAAAATCTATCCATGATTACTCTTCAATTATCTATATTTTATCATATTGTTTGTGTTTAATTCCTTTCTTATTTCCAAAGATTGAGTATACTTACAGGTGGATTGATTTTGGATTCTTTTATATTCAACCGTCTGAGTTTTTAAAACTTACGACGGTATTAGTAGTAGCAAAATTTTTATCAAATCATCACCTTGAGGTAAAAGAGTCAAGAACAATCATCTTTCCGACGCTAATAACTTTTATGTCTTGCTTCATAGTTCTTCAACAACCTGATTTAGGAACTGCAATTATTATCTTTGCTCCTTTAATTCCTATGCTATTATGGTCAGGAGTAAATACTTTTACAGTTTTCTTGATGATTGCTCCATTTATTACAATTATAGCAGCTTCAAACTTGGTTTTTTTCTACTTATGGGCAATAATAATGTTCATCATTTTTCTAACCTTTGAAGTCAATCTATTAAAAAAAACAATAATTTATTTTGCTAACATTTTTGTAGGTCTGTTGACTCCTATTTTTTGGAATAGTTTAGCCGAATATCAAAAAGATAGAATTCTGACATTCTTAAATCCTGATCTTGATCCAATGGGTTCAGCTTATCATATAATCCAAAGTATAACTGCAATTGGTTCAGGAGGATTTTGGGGTAAAGGATGGCAGCAGGGTTCTCAAACACAGCTGAAATTTCTACCTGTTCAGGAATCTGACTTTATTTTATCAGTTATAGCAGAAGAATTTGGATTTGTTGGTATTTTAATATTGATGATTGTTTCTTTTAAATTAATTAAAAATCTCTTGGATGTAGCTTATAAGATATCTGATTACTTTTCTAGCTTAGTCATTATTGGATTTACTTCAATTTTTTTATCACATATTTTTATTAATTCAGCTATGACAATAGGGTTATTGCCAGTTAAAGGTTTGCCATTTCCATTTATTTCTGCCGGAGGATCTTTTCTTTTGTTATGTTATTTAATGATTGGTGTTGTTACCTCAATTTCTAAAAATTAATCTTAAATAATAGGTTTGAAGTTTTGACTCATTTAGTTAACTTCGCATGGTCAAAATCATGAATAAAAAAATCTTTTACGTTACTTCAGAAATGGAACCTTTCGCTTCTGCTTCTAATCTTTCTCAAAACTCTAACTCTTTACCTCTTTATCTTCAAGATTCTAGTTATGACGTAAGATGCTTGATGCCTAAATATGGTTTTATTAGTGAGAGAAAATATATTTTAAGAGAAGTTATTCGCTTAAAGGAAATTCTTTTTAATCTTGATAGTGTTTCATATTCATGTTCAGCTAAAAGCGCTTTTCTTCCAAAAAATATTTCTTCAACAAGATTGCAGGTATATTTCTTAGAAAATGAAGACTTATTTGGTGAATTAAATAATCTTTTATATAAATCAAAAAATGGCCGCTATCTTCTTGACAATGAATCTAGATACTTTTTTTATTCTCTAGCATCTATTAAAATGCTTCCTAATTTATTCTGGTATCCTGATGTAATTATTTGTAATGGTTGGACTTCAGCTTTTATTCCATTTCTTCTAAATCACTTGAAAAATGAAGATTCTAATCTTTCAAAAATTAAAACTATTTACTTAGCCAATTCCAATGATAATGAAATTATTTTAAACTCTAGTGTGTTAAATCTTAACGATTCTATAAAATCTAAATTAAATACAGATTCATATAATGAAGTTGGATCTTCTTCAGCGGATATGACAATAATTATTGATCATGAAATAAAAGTTTCCAAGGATCTGATGAAAAAGAAAGGATTTAAAGGAAACAAAAATTGCCATATTTTGGATTCAAAAGATGAAAATTTTTTAAAGAATTTTTCTGATTTAATCAAATCTGTTAAATGAAAAAGTTTATTTTAACTTCGATTTTTTTAATATTTATATCCTGTTCAAAAGATTCAATTATTTATTCAGAAATTGATAACCAAAATAATACTCTAAAGACTATTACTCTCCCAATAGATAATCAAAAATCATTCCAATCAATTCCTTCATTAGGTCAAAATTCAAAACTATTTTTTGGGAATGAATCTGGATCAGATAATTTATTTTCCTTAGTTCAGTTTACTTTATTCTCTGGCTATATTCCCCCAACTTCATTTTTAGATTTATTAGCTGATTCTATTCAAGTAGATAGTGCGCGAATTTTCTTTCAAACTCTTGATACTATCAATAGCTCTGCAAAATTAAAGCTATATGCTCTACCCGTTGAAGATGAAACGATCTTTAGTGATTCAACTAATTTTTATTCTTTATCTGAGCATATTGATTTTAATAATAGTTCTATTTTTTTAAATGAAACGATTTTGAATGAAATTGCCCCTTTAGATTCCGTTAGTTATGATACTATAAGCTTTGACTTCAAAGGTGAAAATTTAGAAACTTTAAAGACTAATTTGTTCAATACTGCAAGTTATCCATCTCGAACTATAATGTTAACCTCTGAAAACCTTGAACAGTTATTTACCTTAGAAAGTAACGAATCTTCTAGAGAGCCAAAAATCAGAGTATGGTTTAAAGCTTTTGTCAATGACACAACTACTGTAGATACATCTATTTTATTCTTTGCTGATAAAGATATTAGTATTATTTCTCCCCCTGAAATTACCAATGAAGATAAGCAACTCATTTCTCTGAATGGTGCATCTGGATTGAAGTCGCTAATTCATTTTAATCTGGATGCGGTATCAAACTTTAACAGAAATGCTCTCATTAAAAATGCTAATCTTATATTAAATGTTGAAAATAAAAATTTTGATGATAGTATTTTTTCAGTAGGTATATCTACAATTCAAGACTCAATATCCAATTGGAATTATACTTCATTTTATCAACCTTCATCTGATTATGAAGATTACCAATCTACTAATGTATTTTTAAACTCAAGAAATATTGTGGATAATAAAGTTTCAATTCCAATACAATCTTATATACAATTATTTAAAAATGGAGCGATTGACAACAATGGATTAATGATTTTTGGAGGTTCAAGTAACAGTCCATACGATAAAGTTTCTTTTTCAGTTGAAAGTTTAGAGGTTTTATATGTTGAACCCTAGAATAGTACTAATTTATATTTTTATAAGTCTAATTCATGGGCAATCATCAATGAATGCTTTGGGTTACGGAAATTTTTCAAACAAGTTTCAAGCTTCTTCAATCTCAATTGGTTCTTCAGTTTTATCGTCTACTTTTAAAGAGAATATTTCATTACATAATCCAGCATCGTGGCATAACCTTCCTTTTGCAGTTTTAAATACCAGCGTTTCTTTCAGTGAAGGTTTATTTGAAGACAACAAAAATGCTTTTTTTAATCTTTCATCGACAACGCTAGTGGTTCCTTGGAGGCAAAAACTTAGTTTTGGCTTAACTTTTTCTCCGCTTTTCTCTAGAGATATAATTTTAGAAGATTTAACAAATGATCAATTTATTTTTACTGAAAATGATACTCTAAATTATCGTCGAAAAATAACATCAAGTGGAGGTGCATCTCTAGCTAAATTTTCTTTAGGATATAAAATTAATGAAATTCAGTCTATAGGATTTGAATACGGAACTGTTTTAGGTTCTTCCAGAAAAAGCAACAATTTAATAATTGATAATGTCAATCATTTACTGCAAGAAAGAGATTACTTTTCTGGCGGTATTGTATCTTTATTTTATACTCAACTTCTTGAAAATTCTATCGGAATTCCAATTACTTTTAATACCTTTTTCAGTAAATCTTTAAAAAATATCGGGGTTGAAAATGAAGCATATCAATCTTTTATTGATTTAAACGGAAATTCGTATCATGATTCAAGCGATTTTCCTGATTTGGGTCAAGCCCTTCTTCCAATTAAAACATTTTCCGCAAACGAAATGAGCATTAAGGAATTTGCTATGAGTTTTGATTACAAAGATGAAAATAGAAATCATTATATAATTGAACTTTATAATTGGAATGATACTGGAGATCATATTTTTTCGTCATCAATAATTGATAGCTATGTTGAAAGTTATTCAAAATTAAATCTCGGATTTGCTAGATTTGGAATCCCCTATACTGACGAAAGATATGATTATAAAGCAGGTATTTTCTTTGGAGATTATGATTTAAAAAATATTGATAATGTTAAAGAATTTGGTATAGGTTTAGGTATTGGAATTCAATTTGGCTTAACCAATAATCAAATTGATATTTCATATAACTATTTAGTAAGAAATAATTTGGAATTTATTAAGGGTAATGAAACCATTCAATCTTTCTCAATTGGTTTGAGTTTAGGTGATTTATGGTTTGTTAAAAGAAGAGAGATGTAGTTATGAAAAATAAATTTTTATTATTGTTTTTAAGTGTCCTTTTAAGTTCAAGTTTGCTTGAAGCTCAATGTAAAAGAGGGGAACAGTTAAGAATTACAAACGATGTCGAAATTAAAGTAGTTGATTGTAGGGAAGCTACAAGGCTTATTTACAATGAAGGATGGTACCCGTACTCAATTGAAGATGAACAAGAAGACCGTTGTCCTCAATTAGTTAGTAGCGCTGCAGAATATTACAGAAACTCAAACTGGGAATTGAGCGCTCAATCTTATGGAAAGCTTATGGATTTACGTTGTGATTCTTGGAATGCAGATTGGGTAAATCCGGATGATTCATATTTGTATTGGTCAATAGCTTTACAAAACTTGGGCAAATTTGATGAATCTGAATCTGTACTTATTAGAGCAATTGATGAATTGCCCGGTAATACTGATTTAATGATTCGTCTAGCCTATGCATACAAGAAACTAGATAAAATAGATGAAATGATAATTGAATATGAAAGAATTATGGATTTTGGAGTTGAAGACTCCTCTCTTTTACAAGACCTAGCTTCAGCATATGGTAGTCAGGGTAGAACCGATGAACAAATATCAGTTCTTAAGAAAATTTTAGACTTTGATCCAAATAATACCTCAGTTCAATCAGAGCTAGCTAATGTTTATGAAAACTCTGGTGAAGATCCATTAGAGCTTTTTAAGGCCAGGTATAATGACAATCCTGAAAACGCTTCATTTGCCCTAGAATATGCTCAGAAACTAATAGATTCTGGTGAATTATTAACAGCAATATCTGTCCTCGAAAATTCATTGCTTTACAACAAAAATAATTATTTAGTTTACCAGACATTAGGAAGAGCTCTTTCAGAAAATTCTGATTTCGATAAATCAAACCAAGTGCTTGAAGATCTTTTTGATTTAGATAATTCAAATTTTAGAGTTGCAATTCAAATCTCATCTAATTCAATGGACATGGACGAATATCAAGAAGCTTACGAGTGGTCTAAAAAAGCCTTAAAAATCTCTGGAAATAATGCTGAATCACTTTCTCATATGGGAAACTTATTCTATAAAGCGATGCAGAATTGCAGAGGAGATAGTTTTTCATCCTCTGATAAAATTGTTGCTTCACTAGCCTACCAATACTTCGAATTAGCTGAAAAAAAAGGTAATTCAATGTATTTCAAGCAACAAAAATGGCTCGAAGAAAATGACGTCCTTTTTGGATATTCTGACTGGTTTATGACAGATAAAGATGTACAAGCAACTGGAAAGGTTTCTCCGACTTCTTCGTGTTATGATTGGGTAGGTGAATCATTAAATAAAAATAAAGACTGGTAAAAATGTCAGTCCTCAAAGATTCCGATAGAGAAGTTTATGATATCATTTTGTCAGAATCTAATAGACAGAATAATTTTTTGGAATTAATTGCTTCTGAAAATTTTACTAGTAAATCTGTAATGGAAGCTACTGGATCTGTTTTAACAAACAAGTATGCTGAAGGATATCCTGGTAAAAGGTACTATGGAGGATGTGTTCATGTTGATGAGATTGAAAATTTAGCGATAGAACGTGCTAAAAAACTTTTTGATGCTGAATATGCTAATGTCCAACCTCATTCTGGTTCTTCTGCGAATATGGGCGTTTATTTGGCCTTTCTTAAGCCAGGAGATACAATATTAGGTTTAGACTTAAGTCATGGTGGGCATTTAACTCACGGTTCTAAAGTAAGTTTTTCAGGACAAATCTACAATTCTGTAACATTTCATGTTGATAAGAATACTGGATTAGTGGATTTTGACAATCTAAAAAAGATTGCTCATGAGTATAAGCCAAAAATGATTATCTGTGGTGCTAGTGCATATCCAAGAACTATTGAGTTTGAAAAATTTAGAGAGATTGCCGATAGTGTAGGAGCTTTTCTTTTGGGTGACATTTGTCATAATTCCGGGATTATTGCAGCAAAGAAACACCCTTCTCCATTTCCATTTTGTCACGTTGTCTCTACAAGTACCCACAAATCATTAAGAGGACCAAGAGGGGGGATTATTTTACTTGGTAAGGATTATGAAAATCCATTCAAAATAGTTGCTCCTAAATCTGGAAGAATCAAAATGATGTCTGAACTTATTGACGGCGCAGTAATGCCAGGAATTCAAGGAGGACCTTTGATGCACGTAATTGCTGGGAAAGCAGTTGCTTTTAAAGAGGCATTATCTGATAATTTTAAAAATTATATTCAAAATGTTCTTGATAATGCTAAGGCATTTGAAAAGAACTTTCAGGATTTAGGCTATAACCTAGTTTCTGGAGGTACAGATACTCACCTAGTGCTACTTGATCTTCAAAATAAAAATATTTCTGGTAAACAAGCAGAACTAGCTCTCGATGAAGCAGGTATTACGGTTAATAAAAATATGGTGCCATTTGACCCTAGAAGTCCATTCATTACAAGCGGAATAAGAATCGGAACTCCAGCTTTAACAACCAGGGGGATGGGGATTGATGAAATTAAAGAAATCACTAAAATGATCGACTTAGTTATAAATAATTTTGATAAAGAAGAAGTAATATTGTCAGTTAAAAATAATGTTAAAGAATTATGCAATCAATTTCCTTTAAATCTATAAAGAGAATTGTCTTAATACTTTTATTTAACTTTTTCAATTATTCATGCGCATCATCAAATCAACTCATGTTTGGTTCTACGTTTTATGAAATTTCAACACCAACTTTTCTAAAATTAAAGCAGAAGCTTAATATCAATAATAGTTCTTCTCCTGAAGAGTATCTTGAGTATTCTGAAGCTTTAATTCAATATTCTTATGGGATTATCATTGAAAAAGCTGACAGAATTAAAATTGAAAGCTTCACTGATGCTAAACCTTATTTTTCTGAATCTTTAGAATATTTTTTGGAAGCAAAAAAATATATTACCACAGCCCTAGAAAAAAAATATCCTGATTTTGATAATTATTATTCAAATATGAATGATTATTCCTTTTCGTATGAAGACATTCCTTATTTATATTGGTTGAGTGCTTCAATTGCTGGCTCTATTAAATCTAGTCATGGTGATCCACAATACTTATCAGACCTCCCAAAAATATACTGGTTAATTTCGTGTGCGTCTAAAATTGATGAAAAATGGAATAATGGAGCTTTATATTCTGCTTTAATGAATTATCATCTTTCTTCTCCAATTTATGATGCAGATTCACAAAAAAATGCATTAAAGTACTTCAAATTAGCAGAAAAAGAATCTAAAGGGATGGATATTTCTATTTATGTTAGTTTAGCTGAAAGTTATGCTGTTAAAATTCAAGACAAAACGATGTTTAATGATTTATTAAAAATTGCTTTAGAAGATCAAAAAAAATCAAGCAATCAATTTAAATCTTCAAATAAAGTTTATAGAGCTCGAGCAAATTGGCTTTTATCTAGGATAGATGAACTATTTTTTATGTAAATTATAAAATGAGATTTATAAAATATTTCGTATTCGCTTTGATAATCTCTTTTCTCAATGCAAAACCTATTGTTATTAAGTTAGCGACATTAGCACCTGAAGGTACTCCATATTATAATTTATTACTTGAGATGGGACAGAGATGGGAAAAGGAAACCAATGGAAAAATTCAGTTACGTATTTATCCAAATGGAGTTGTTGGTGGAGAAAAAGAAACTATCAGAAGAATGAGAATAGGACAAATTCAAGGTTCAGCAATGTCTTCAATTGGTTTAGCTGAATTAACAAAAAAAATAAATGCCTTTACATTACCGTTAGCTTTTACTGATTACCAAGATGTTGAAAGTGCCAAGGAGGTTATGTTTGATGAAATCCATGATGGATTAATAGATAGTGGATTTAAATTGCTTTTTCTTGTAGATATTGGCTGGGTATACTGGTTCTCTAAAGATAATATAAAGTTTCCGCAAGATCTTAAAGATTCGAAAATTTATACTACTGCTGGAGACTATGTCACAGTTGAACTATTTAAAAAATTCGGTTTCAATGCAGTCCCTGTTTCTGAAAATGATATTCTAACAGGACTTCAAACTGGTATGATTAATAGTATGCAAACTGTTCCAATTCTAGCCCTGAGTTCTGGTTGGTCAGCTTTGATGCCAAATATGTTAGATCTTAAATGGGGAGCTTTTATCGGTGCTGTTATTATTGATAATAGAGTTTGGCAGAAAATTTCTGAAAGCGATCGATTAATTCTTGAAAAAATTGCTCTTGATATTGGAGAAAAATATCAATCAACAAGTAGAAATTTAGAGAGAAAAGCCATAGATGCAATGAAAGCAAACGGTATGAATATCATAACTCTTTCTCCTGAAGAGCACTTAGTTTGGGATCAATTTAAAGATGAGATAACTCCTGATGTTATTGAGACGTTTTTGTCTGAAGAGATTTATCAAAAAGTTATATACTCAATATCAAATGATTGATTTTTTCAAAAAGATAGAAAATAGTCTAATCTATTTTTTATTTATTTTGACTATCATTTTACCTTTCTTTGAGATTATATCTCGATATGTTAATATTTTTTCAATTCCGGCAAATCAAGTTATTGTCCAGCATGGAACTTTATGGATTGGATTTGTTGGTGCTGTAATAGCTGCAAGATCCAACCGACTCCTTTCCATTGTTAAGGATCCGATCTTCAATCGTTCCAATTCGTTTAAATTTTTTCAATACATAACTCATATTCTATCTGCTTCAATAGTTCTTATTTTAAGTACTTCATATTTTAAAATAATACAAATTGGGATTCAGTATCCTAGTTTTGTTTTCCCTTTTGTGACTGAATGGTTTGTTCAACTAGTTATTCCTTTTTCTTTAATCTCTATTTGGTTTTATTTAATCTATTTGAGCTCATCAAATTCTAAATATCGATTATCAGTTTTTATCCTTTCTATTATTATAACCTTACTTACTTTCTTTATTCCTTTTCCAACTTCAAACATCTATATTTTTTTAGTTCTTTTCATTCTTTTAATTTTGGCAGTTTGGAACGGATTACCGATTTTTATTACTTTAGGGGGTTTTTCAATAATATTTTATTTGTCTATTCCAACTGATTGGTCAACAAATTTCGAAATTTTATCTTCAATATCTGATGGAGCATATCGAATAGTATCCTCTCCAACAATTTCAGCAATTCCACTTTTTACTTTAGGAGGATATATTCTTTCAAAATCTAATGTATCTTCTAGGCTTTTTAATTTTTTTAAATCAGCATTCGGATGGTTTAGTGGTTCAACTATTTTAATTGTTGTTTTTATTAGTGCATTATTTACTTCATTGACTGGGGGATCAGGAGTGACTATCATTGCATTAGGAGGTGTTTTATATCCAATTTTAATCAACGAGGGTTATTCAAAAAAATTTACTTTAGGAGTATTAACTTCTTGTGGATCCTTAGGACTTTTATTTCCGCCAAGTTTACCTTCAATTATTTACTCAATTTCTGCAGGAGTAAATCCAATAAATTTTTTCAAAATAGCTTTTTTCCCAGCCATAATTCTTATCTTTTCAGTGATTTTTTATGGATTTTTTAAGAAACCTACAAAATCATCCACAGTTAATTTTAATTATAAAAATTTTCTTCAATGCTTAAAAATTGCTAAATGGGAATTGCTAATTCCCGTGATTATTATAGTCAGTATTTTTAGTGGTTTTTCTACTTTAGTTGAGTCTGCTTCATTATTAGTTGTTTATATAATTTTAATAGAGTTATTCATTTACAAAGATCTAACCATTCTTGACCTGAAAAAGGTAACTGTTGAAGCTTCAAAGCTTATAGGGGGAGTATTGATTATTTTAGGATTTGCAATGGGATTAACAGGCTATCTAGTTGATGCACAAATACCATTAAAAATTTTAAACTTTGCTAGAGATTTTATTGCCTCTCCATTAGTTTTTCTTCTTGCGCTCAATATTTTACTTTTATTGGCCGGTTCTTTAATGGACATTTTTTCAGCAATTCTTGTAATTGTTCCATTGATATTACCTTTATCAACTTATTATGGAATTGATCCAATACATTTAGGTATTATTTTTATATCAAATTTAGAATTAGGCTACATAACGCCTCCTGTAGGAATGAATTTATTCCTTTCTTCTTACAGGTTTGATAAGTCTTTATCTCAAGTATTACGTTCTTCATTTCCATTCTTTCTGATAAGATTGATTGGACTACTTTTTATAACTTATATTCCTTTGTTTTTTTATTGATTTAACTTTATTTTAACCATTATGAAAAACACAAAATCTATTTTATCAATTATTTTATTTACTCAACTAGTTTTCTCTCAAGGAAAGGCTGGTTCTATTTTTCTTTCAATTAACCCTGGCGCTAGAGCAAATGGTATGGGAGAAGCTAATATCGCAATTGCAGATGATTCGTATGCTACATATTATAATCCTGCAGGTTTAATTAATTTATCAACAAGTAATTTCTCTTTTATGCATACTAGTTATTTACCAAATCTTGCAGATGATATGTCATATGATTTTTTATCTTATGGATCTTCTTTTAGAGAAAATTCATCAATTGGTGGGCATTTTACTTATCTGAACCTTGGAGATCAAATAAGCACAGATAATGATGGCAATACTACTGGTTCATTTTCAAGTTACATGTATGCATTGGGCTTATCATATGCTCAGAAAATCAATGAGTCATCATCTTGGGGTGTGACAGGAAAATATTTCTATCAGGAATTAGCTGTTATTAATAGCCTGGATGCTTCTTCAAGTAATTTTGCTGTTGACTTAGGTTATCATATTAAAGGTTTTATGGAAAATCCTAATTTAAATTTTGGAGCAGTATTAAGTAATATTGGGCCTGGAGTTTCATTCGCAGATGGTGAAGAAGATCCTTTACCAACAAAACTTGGATTAGGCCTTGCAATGTTGACATTAAATGACAAAGGTTTAGTTGCATTTGATTTAAACTATGAACTTAATGATCAAATCATGGTAACTAACTTAGGCCTGGAATACTCTGTCAATGATAATTTTAGATTGAGGGGAGGATTTATAAGTGATCCTAGTGGAGGTTTAAACTACACAACCTTAGGTATGGGAGCAATCCTCGATGGATTTGGTTTTGATTTAAGTTACATCATTGGAGATGATTTAGATCCTCACTCTGATATGTTAAGATTTTCTCTTAACGGTTATTTCTAATAATTTGTTAATTCAAAATTTGATGAAATTTAGATACATCTTCGTTTTTTTTCTTTTTTCATGTTCAATTACAAACCAATTCAATGATGAAATTCCTTATAAAACAAGATTTGATGATGGCTTAAGTTTTTTTGAAGAAGAAAAATATAATCGTGCAATAGCACAGTTCAATATCATAGTTGAAAGAGCTACTCATACAGATTTGGGCGATGATGCTTTATTTTTTCTCGGTGAATCATATTATTTAAGTAAGCAGTATGACTTAGCTTTAATAGAATTTGAAAAACTCGTTACTAGGATGGGTTTTAGTCCATATTTAGAGAAATCTAGATGGAGAATTTGTGAATCATTAATGGCTTTATCTCCAAACTATTTTCATGATCAAGATTCCAGCTTGAAGGCTATAACAGAAATTCAGCAATTTTTAGATGATTTCCCAAATTCAGAATTCTCATTAGAAGCTGACAAGTTAATTAAAGAACTCAGATTAAGACTTGCCCAAAAAAATATGGAATCAGGATATCTTTATGTTAAACTGAAAGCCTATGACTCAGCCATCAAATCATTTGAAGTTGTCGTTAATGATTATTATGACACTAAATTTATAGAAGATGCTCACTCTGAAATCATAAAATCTTTGATTCTTTTAGATAAAATTGATGAATCCAATGAATATTTTAAAGAATTAATGGATAATCCAGCTATTTCTTCTGATGTAAAATCAAGAGTCAAAAAGTTATCTGGTAAATCTTGATATGAAAGTTTGTTTGTTTGGAGGAACTTTTGACCCCCCTCATATTGGACATCTTTTAATAGCACAAACGATTATAGAATCAGAAAATTTTGATCAATTTTTCTTCATTCCTGCAAATATAACCCCAAATAAAGTCAAAAAATTGAATACTGATTCCTTAATAAGAAATGAAATGCTTGAATTAGCTATTAAAGATAACCCTAATTTTAAAATTTCTGACTTTGAAATTCAAAAAGGAGATATTAGCTATACCGTAGATACAATAAAATTTTTTTCAAAAGAAATGTCTCTAGAAAAAAAGAACCTATATTTTTTGATGGGAAGTGATACGCTTCAAGATTTCCACAATTGGGAACAACCTAGAGAGATTATAAAATATTGCAATATCTTAGTCGCAACTAGACCAGGCTTTAGACCAAGTAATATTCCTCAATGGGTTTTAGATTCGGTTCATTTTGCAAATATTCCACAGTTCGAGATTTCTTCAACTGAAATTAGAAAAAGATGGAAAGAAAATAAGACAATCAGATATATGGTGACTCGAGAAGTCTGGGAATTCATTAATCAAAACGATTTATATTAGATGTTTCAAAGTATTTTCTTTTTAATGCTAGGATCAGCTGGACTTTATTATGGTTCTGAATGGTTAATTGATTCAGCAAAATCAATTGCAAAGAAGTTTAATGTTTCAGATTTGGTCATTGGTTTAACAATTGTATCTATCGGAACTTCTTTCCCTGAATTAGTGGTTGGAATTATTTCATCATTGAATGGTTATTCAGACTTTATAATTGGAAATGTGCTTGGATCTAATGTTGCTAATATAGGATTGGCTCTAGCTATACCAGCAATTTTTATTGTAATTACGATTAAATTTAGTGATTTATTCCCATCTTTGATTTACAATTTGATCGCTTGTATTCTTTTGATTTCAATTATTGGAGACAATGTAATTTCAAGAAATGATTCTTACTCTTTAATTTCATTTTTTATTCTATATGTTATTTTCACTTTTTATAGAGGAAAAATTAAAGATTCGAATCAAGAAAAAACTGATATCATAGACAACTCTTCTATTTTTGTTCTTTTTGGTAAATTTTTGATTGGATGTTTAATCTTATTTTTTGGTTCTGAAATTTTTGTTAACCGTGGGGCTGCACCCTTAGTTTCTTTATTAGGGTTTTCTGAAAAAGCTGTTGGAATGACCATTGTTGCAATTGGAACATCTTTACCAGAGTTATTTGTTACCTTTCTTGCTCTAATAAGAAAAGAAGCTAATATTTCTATTGGAAATATTATTGGATCGAATGTTTTTAATATTTTATTTGTTCTGGGAGTAATTGCTTACATTAATCCAATTAATATTAGTAATGTTAGCTTTGAGATTTATTTTGGCTTAGCGCTATTAATGCTTTTAGGAATTGCAACCTTCTTTCAAGGTAAAGTAAATAGAAACCTAGGTTTAGTTCTTTTATCTCTATATCTAATTTTTGTCTTTTTACAATTTTCATGATTAGTTTTAATAAAACAACATTCCATTATTCCAAAGATTCTGGAATTTATGAAATAGATCTTAAAATTAATTCAAATGAGTTTTGTTTCCTTCTCGGACCAACGGGTTCAGGTAAATCTACTTTAATGAAATTACTTTACTTTGATTTATTCCCAACTAATGGAGAAGTAGAAATATTTGGTCACTCATCGAAAAAGATTAATCAAAAAAATGTTTATAAAGTCCGTAGAGACTTGGGAATAATTTTTCAAGATTATAAGTTAATCAAACAGAGATCAGTTTTTGACAATATTGCTCTGCCTTTAAGAATTAGAGGTGAAAGTAGGGCAGTGATAAAAGATCTTGTTGATGAGGCCATTGAATTAACTGAACTGAAAGGATTAGAAAATAAATTTCCTTTACAATTATCAGGAGGAGAACAACAAAGGGTTTGTATTGCAAGGGCAATTGTAAAAAGTCCAAAATTAATTCTTGCAGATGAGCCAACAGGAAATTTAGATCCTGCTTCAGGGTATAGAATTTTAAAGATTCTTGAACAAATTCATGCTGAAGGAACAGCAGTTATTATGGCGACGCATAACTATAAATTAATATCCGAGAAAGACTATCGAATTATTGAGCTTAAAAAAGGAAGGATAGTCAGTTCATGATTGATAAGTTAGCATTTTTATTTTCTGAAGGTTTAAAGACCCTTATGAGGAATAGGCTAGCAAACATTCTTTGCCTAATTACAATTTTTATCAATTTTTCAGTTTTAGGTACTTTTTTTATAATAGGATTCAATACTGATAGTTATATCAATATTTTTAGAACGAAATATACGTTCGAAGTTTTTTTTGTTCAGGATATTGATCAAAAATCAATTGATATAGTCACTAATACTTTAGAGCAATCATCAATGGTTCAAAAAATAGAGCTAGTTGATAAAGATGATGCGGCAGAGATTTTTAATGAAGAGTTCGGAGAAAATATCGAAAGTTTATTAGGTTATAACCCTTTACCTATTTCTTTGAGAGTAGATCTTAGTCGAACTAATTTTGATTTAGATCAAGTTGAAACTTTAGTTAATAATCTTCAGAAAGAAATATCTGTTGATGAGATTAACTATAGGGGAAGTTATATAAAAGACATTGAGGATAGAATTAATTTGGTGTTATTTGGCTTTTTATTGCTAGTTATAGGAATATTATTTATATCTATACAGATGATATCAAACACAATAAGTTTATCAATTAATACAAGAAGTAAATTTATAGATATTTTAAAGTATAATGGTGCAACTCCATTGTTTATCAAGACTCCATTTTATATTGAATCCTTCGTATTGTCCGTTTTTGGTTCATTCCTTGCATTTATGGTTGTTAGCTTAGTTTTTGATTTCATCAATTCTTACTTAATGTTAAGTATTAGAATTGATAATAATTTGTGGATTTGGATGATATCTTTTTCTATAATTGTTGGGTTTTATGCATCATCAAAATCTTTAAATAAATTTTTAAATTAAAAAATGGCAAAAAATAGTATAAAAGATAAAAAAGTTTCTAAAAAAAATTCAAATTCTGAAAAGATTAATCTAGATAATCAAATCAAAGACCTTGAAGACAAATATCTTCGCTTAAAAGCTGAATTTGACAACTTTAGGAAAAGAAAAGAACAAGAAGTAAGCTCTCTTCTTAAATACGAGGGAAAAAATCTCATCAAAGAATTTGTCTCAATTTTTGATAATTTAAGTAGGGGAATTAATTCTTATAATGATGAAAGTATTAAAAGCGCTCTAATTTTAATTAGAGATGAATTTTTAAGAAAACTTGAATTAAATGAAGTAACCTCCTTTGGTCAGATTGGTGACCAGTTTGATCCTAATCTTCATGAAGCTCTAACAGTTACAAATGAAAAATCTAAATCAGATGATGAAATTGTTGAAATCTTTGAATGTGGATTCAAGTACAAAGATTTAATAATTAGACATGCTAAAGTTGTTGTAAACAAGAAATGAAAGATTTTTATGATATTTTAGGTGTTTCGAAAGGTTCTTCCGAAGCTGAAATAAAAAAAGCTTATCGCAAAATTGCAATGAAATACCACCCTGACCGTAACCCCGATAATAAAGAGGCGGAATCAAAGTTTAAAGAAGCAGCTGAAGCCTATTCAGTTTTAAGTGATAAATCTAAGAGACAACAATATGATCAATTTGGTCATTCAGCTTTTAATGGAATGGGAGGACAGTCTGGCTTTAACTCAATGAATATGGAAGATATCTTTAGTCAGTTTGGAGATATATTTGGAGGCTCCAATCCTTTTGAGTCTTTTTTTGGGGGTGGTAGATCTCGAACCCAAACTAGAAGAGGTGGAGATATTAAAGTTCAAATTGAAGTTTCTTTTGAAGAGATAGCTGATGGTGGAGAAAAAAAAATAAAACTTAGAAGATTAAAAGTGTCTCCTCAAGCTTCGTTTGTTTCATGTTCAATGTGCGGAGGTAGTGGCCAAGTTACTCGCGTTACGAATTCTTTTCTTGGTCAAATGAGATCAACTTCAGTATGTCCTCAATGTAGCGGATATGGAAAACAAATCAAAAATAGTCCTGCAGGTGCTGATAAGAATGGTATGATAAAAGTTGAAGAAACTATAAAAATTAAAATACCTATTGGAGTGGAAAATGGAAACTATATGACTTTAGATGGTCAGGGCCATGAAGATATTAATGGAAATGCAGGAGATTTATATGTTTTCTTTGAAGAAAAAAATCATGCCTTTTTTTCTAGATATGGAAATGATTTATTAATTAAAGTCATCATTGGATATTCTCAAGCAATCTTCGGTGACAAGATAACTGTTCCAACTATCAGTGGACAAGCATCTCTATCTATTCCAGCTGGAATACAACCTGGTCAAATTTTAAGACTTAGAGGGAAAGGATTTCCTAAGATTGGTTCTTCACAAAAAGGAGACCAATTAATTAAAGTTCAAATTGATATTCCAAAAAATTTATCTAAAGATGAAAAAACACTTCTTCAAAACTATTATAAGATAGAGCAAAAAAAAGAAATTAAATTTGAAAAATTTGAGGATTAAATTAGTTGCTATCTTAATGTTTTATTGTAAATTTGGTCTGTTAAGTTTTAAAAATGAGTAAAAATAATCAGAAAACATTTAACGATTACATCGAAGTAATCATTTTCGTTATTTTATTATTAACTCTTCTTGTTATTTATATCCCAAATAAAATTTGGAAAGAAGAAGATTATTACGCCAATGAAAGTAGATATAGAATGCAAACTATCTACAATATTGAAAATTTTTACAATATTCTTGTTGGTAATTATGAAGAAGATGGATCTAAGGCTATAAGTTTAGTGAATGCAGTTCGAGATTCATTAACATCTGACTCATTATTTTTGGGAGATCAATCCATTTCAGTTAATGGAGAAGAATTTTTAGTCAATGTCCCAAGGGGATTTGATGTTGAATATGATACTACTTTTGGATTAAGAAGAGTGTTAAAAGAAACAATTATTGATACTACGGTAACTGTGTTGATGAAGTCAGAAGAATCTGGCCTGAATGACACTGTTTATGTTCAAAAGAAAAATTTATATGATGTTCAAAGAGACCCTTTATTTGTAAGTATTGTTGACGAAAATACTTTTGAAAGAGTTGAGACAATTTCTTATTTTGATCGAAGATTTAGAAAAGAAACTAGTCCACTTAATTTTGAATTCTTGCCAGATGCAACCCAGTTATATTGTCCTTTAACTGGTGATCCTTATTTAATTCAAATTAGCGAAGATGGAAATTCTGTTAGAATTTCTAGCCCGATAAGATCTTACAAAGACAGAAGATATGGATTCTTTTCTCTCAAGTCTGGCAGTCATGGTTATATAATTGATGGCTCTAGAAGTTGGGATAATTAGTTGATTGCTATACTTTTTTCTAGATAATTCTTCATTACATCTTTTTACAAGAAATTCTTCTAAATCTATATCACCAATAGCCAAACTAAAACTTTCAAAAAAACTTTTACTTAGCATTAATGATTCCAAAGTAATTAATGAAGTAATCTCTGATGCATTTAAGCGTGCTTGTGATAAAATTGATTTAAAAGAGAATAATAAAGCAGTTATTATTTTATCAGATGATATTCTTTTTCATTCAGTTCATCGGGTGAATGCTAGTAGTCCAAATCAGATCTCTGTTAAAATTGAAGAAGAGCTAGGACTAAAATGGGGTAAGCTGTATCATAATTTATTTACAGTTTATGAAACAGCTAAAAATTCTCAATCAATCCTTCATTCTGTTTCAATCAATCATTTTCTTAGAGAAAAAATTAAGTTAAATCTTAATAATAATGGATTAAGCCTTAAACATCTCATTCCAATTTCTTCTATCATAATCAATGAAATTAATACTAAACAATTTGCATATATTCATCGGAACCAAAATGAGATAGATGTTATTTTTAACAATCGTTCGGGGTTTAATTATAATAGATTAAAAAAAGAAAAAAATGGTTTTTTAAAATTGAGAAATGTTGGATTGACATTAGTAGATATTGAAAATAATGACTTAGTCAAATCTTCAACAAAATTTATTGAATTTAATTACACTAAGATTGTTGAGATCCTTAATAGCAAAGAATTAGATAGATTTCCATTCTTAGATCTTTCTAATCCAAAGGGCTTACAGTTTTTAAAGGGTGAAATGTATAAAAAAACAGTTCAATATATTCCATCAAATAATAAAGGTTTTTATTTGACATTTTTAAAGAATTTTATTGCATTGTCGGTAACCATTTTGTTTTTATTGCAACTTTTAAAAACAATCAATAATCGTGGATTTGATCTTGATGAATTTAGTTCTGATGAGATAAATTCTTTTGAACAAATTGAAGCAACAGATACATCAGAAAATTTTGCGTTGCTTGCATCTCAGAACATTATTAATAATTTTTTGACTTTAAATGCAGTCGAAAAGATTGATTCAATTCAAATTATGAATTCTGAGGTTCTGGTGAACAATCTTTCTCAAGAGTTTTTGACTTTTAATACAACTAGTAAAAGTGATGTTAACAATATTGATTTGAGTCTTTTATTACAAAGTGCTATTGAAATTGATTCGTCTGTCAATTTTAAGGTGATGGAAAGTACATTTTTATCTAATCCTTCAAGAAATATCATTTTTAGATTTTCTTCTCTAGATGATGGTTATATTTTTCTAGAAAATATTAAATTTTTTACAAACATATTTTTGAAAAAAATATCCTTCAATAAGGATGATTTACTTCATATTTATTTAGTATATATTGTTGAATGAAAATTTTAAGTGGATCGTTAAAAAATAGAGTAATTCATATTTCAAAAAAACAAATATTTAGACCTACAAAATCTATTGTTCGAAAAAGTCTATTTGATTCTCTGGGTTTGATAGAAAAAAGATCATTTCTTGATTTATTTTCTGGTTCTGGAATCAATAGTTTTGAGGCTATCAGCAGAGGATCAAAAGATGTTTCTCTTGTAGAAATCGATCGAACTGCAATTAAAAATATCAAAAAAAATATTTCTCATCTTGAATTGGAACATATTCTAGTCTATCAAAGAGATGTTTTTAGATTTTTAAACCAATGTGATAATTATGATATTATTTTTGCTGATCCTCCATATGGACTATATGATTTAGAGAAACTTATAGCACTATCTTTAAAAAAATTAAATCCTGAAGGGGTATTTATATTGGAATGTTCTGAAAATGAATCGCTTGAAGGATATTATAAAATTGCTAAATTCGGGGGCAGTAAATTACTATATTGGAATAAATGAAAAAAATTGTATATCCAGGAACTTTTGATCCTATTCATTATGGTCATATTGATATTACTAAACGTGCATCAAGGCTTTTCGATGAGGTGTTAATCTGTGTTTCTGATAATCTTCACAAAAACCCACTTTTTTCTCATAAAGAAAGGGCTGAGATGATTCAAGAATGTTTTATTGACATTCCAAATGTAAAGGTTTTTTCGAATCCAAAAAATCTTGTTGTGAGATTTGCACAGGAGCAAGGCGCTATTGCAATTATTAGAGGTTTGAGACATGTATCAGACTTTGAACTTGAATTTCAGATGGCAAATGTGAATCACGAAATAAATAATGATATCTCAACAATTCTGATGATATCTAAAGAAAAATTTCTTCATTTAAATTCTACAATTATAAGAGAATTAGCTCAGTATAGTACTGATTTAGAAAAATATGTACCTTCTCATGTTGCTGAGAGGCTTATGAAAAAAATAGGAAAAGAAAATGGCTGATAAAATTACTATTCAAAATGGAAAATTAAACGTTTCTAATAATCCAATCATACCCTTTATTGAAGGAGATGGAATTGGTCCAGATATATGGAAAGCATCTCAAAGAGTAATCGATGCAGCTGTTAGTAAAGCTTACAATGGCGAGAAATCAATTGAATGGCTCGAAATTTATTGCGGTGAAAAGGCATTTAACTTAAAAGGAGAATGGCTACCTGAAGAATCATTAGATATTTTAAGAAGTCATTTAGTTGGTATTAAAGGACCATTAACTACTCCAATCGGCGGCGGTATTCGTTCTTTAAATGTAGCCCTAAGAAAAGAATTGGACTTATATGCATGTGTCAGGCCAGTAAGGTGGTTTAAAGGGGCTCCTGCTGCGATTTTAGACCCAAACAGGGTTGATTTCGTATTATTTAGAGAAAATACTGAAGATGTATATGCTGGAATTGAATTCGAAAATGGTTCTGAAGGAGCTAAAGCCGTCATAGATTTAATGGGCGAGCTAGGACAAAAACAAAAAATTCGTTTTCCTGAGACCAGTTCAATAGGCATTAAGCCTATTTCTAAAGAAGGTTCAATTCGTTTGTTTGATGCTGCGATTCAATATGCAATTGACCAGAAGCGTAAATCTGTTACTATAGTTCATAAGGGTAATATTATGAAGTTTACAGAAGGATATTTTAAGAAATGGACATACGAACATGCAGAAAATAACTACTCTGATAAGGTATTTACTTGGGCACAATATGATAGAATTTCCGAGAAAGATGGCGACGAGGCAGCTCGAAGTGCACAAAGAGATGCTATAGCTAGTGGAAAGATTATTATTAAAGATGTAATAGCTGATGCCTTTTTACAACAAATTCTTCTTCGTCCAGATGAATACGATGTCATTGCTACAATGAATTTGAACGGAGACTATATTTCTGATTCTGCTGCAGCAGCAGTTGGAGGAATTGGAATTGCTCCTGGGGCGAATATCAACTATAAGTCTGGTCATGCTATTTTCGAAGCTACTCATGGAACTGCTCCAAAATATGCAAATTTAGATAAGGTCAACCCCTCATCTGTAATTCTTTCTGGTGCAATGATGTTAAGATATCTTGGTTGGAATCAAGCTGCAGATCTAATTGAAAATGGTTTAGAAAAAGCAATTACCAATAAAAGAGTTACTTATGATTTTCATCGTCTTATGGAGGGTGCAACTCTTCTCAAATGTTCTGAATTTGGCGATGAAATCATCAACAACTTCTAAATTTTGATACCATGTTTATTGATTATGCAAAAATTACCCTTCAAGCTGGTAATGGAGGAAAGGGCGCGATTACTTTTCATCGTGAAAAATATATTGATAAAGGTGGACCTGATGGAGGAGACGGCGGTAAGGGAGGAGATATCATCCTTAAAACCAATTCCAACCTTCATACGTTGCAAGACATTCGCTACAAAAAAGTGTATAAGGCCCAAAATGGGCTTAATGGTGGATCCAATAAACGAACGGGTAAATCTGGACAAAATTTAATCATTGAAGTTCCTTGTGGTACGCTTATTAAGGATTTAGAATCAAAAATTGTTCTTGCAGATTTAGTTACAGAAAATCAAGAAGTTGTCCTCTGTAAAGGTGGAATAGGGGGAAAAGGGAATTTTCATTTTAAGTCATCAACCCACCAAACTCCAAGATTTGCTCAAGAGGGTATTTTAGGAGAAAAATTATTGGTAGAATTAGAATTAAAGATTTTAGCAGATGTAGGGTTAGTTGGATTTCCAAATGCAGGAAAAAGTACTTTATTGTCTGTGATGACTACCGCCAAACCTAAAATTGCAGATTACCCATTTACGACTTTAGAACCTCATCTTGGAATTGTTAAATACAATGATTATCAATCTTTTGTTATTGCTGATATTCCTGGATTGATTGAAGGAGCAAGTCAAGGTAAGGGATTAGGTCATCAATTTTTAAGACATATAGAAAGGAATAAAATTCTACTATTTTTAATTGATTGCAATGATAAATCACCAGAAAAAACTTACAACCAACTTTTAAAAGAATTGAGAAGTTTTAATAAGGAACTCACTGAAAAACCGCGTCTGATTCTTAAAACAAAAATGGATAGTTTTTCTCAGGAAATTGATTCTAAATCTTGGAATAAAATTGAAGAAGATATTTGGCCTATTTCATCTGTAAGTGGAGAGGGTTTAAATATTTTGAAAGATAAAATTATATCTTTTTTATCGAGTTCCTAAAAAACTGAATGTAAATTTTCACTTTCTTGGAGAGGTGGCTGAGCGGCTGAAAGCGGCACCCTGCTAAGGTGTTATACTCGTAAGGGTATCGAGGGTTCGAATCCCTCCCTCTCCGCACAATTTTAAGTGTTTGAAATTGTAATAATAGAATTACTGATTGAAGCAGTATATTTTTTCAAAGGACTACTTGCAGGACCTGATATTACATTCCCATTAAAATCAAATATTGAATTATGACTAGGACACAATAAGTTATTCGCGCTAACATTGACGGTATTGCTTTGATGCGTGCATCTTCTTGACAATGCAGTAATTGTTGATGGTCCTGAACGAATCACAATCAAGCCTCGATTATCAAAAGTGTTTGATGCAGAAAGAGCAATAGCAGTTCCTGTATTTTGAAGAGATGTATAAATTCTTGAGATATCTATAGTAATAACTCCAGTAGAAGAATTGTACTCATATCCTGTACCAGTATTTCCTCCACCACCAGAACCACCACCATTTCCACCTCCATCGCCTGGATCAGTTGGTCCAGTTGGAGAAGAGCTGCTAGAACCGCAAGCTTCTAGAACAAAAGCAGTACCACCGATTATGGTGATATGAGCTGCATTCCTAAGGAATTTTCTTCTCGACTTGCTGATATTTTCTTCGCAGCTACAATTGCATTTTGAAGTTATATTTTTATTTTTCATATGTAAATTTACTAATAATGTACAAAATACTTATAAAATCTTTATTAATGATACTTTGTATTAGCTCTATATTTTGTCAAGAATCAGTTGTCAATAAAGAAAGTTATGAAAGTCGTTTCAAGGCTCCTGAATTAGGTTACCCAGATAATATGCCACTTATAAAAGAAAAAATTTGGGGAGAAGAAGGTTTATTTAAGAAATTAAATATAGGACCAGATAATAGGATTGAAGAGTTAAAGTTAAGACGTAAAATGCTTCAAGCTCATCAATGGTTAGGGTTAACTACACTTTTAGGTTTAGCTTATCAATATCAAGTTGGAAAAGAACTTTACGATGGGAATGACAATGACTACTGGGATTCACATTACGATAGACATAAGGCTATGGGTTACTTAACGTACGCAACCTATATGACAACCGCTTCCTTGTCAATTTTTTCTCCTCCAGCAAGAGTATATAATGATTCATTTAATTCAATCAAAATACATCGATTTTTAGCAGGTATTCATTTTACTGCAATGGTTGCACAACCCTTTTTAGCAAAAAATGCTGTCAAAAATGGAAAAAAGTATAATGAATTAATGGATTTACATCTCAAAGCTGGTACAGCTGCTTTTTTTGCTTTGAGCTTAGATGCTCTATCAATTAGTATTCTAAAATGAAACAAATTATTTTAATAATTTCCTTTTTAAGTGTTCTTTTTTCACAAAATGAATACTCTATAGATCAAAATAGAAGTTCTATTACTTATTATGGCAAACATATAGCTCACAATTGGTCAGCATCATCAAATAGACTAGAAGGAAATATCCACTTCAATCCTAATAATTTAGAAAGCTTTGAAACAAGCATTAACGTACCTTTATTAAGCTTTGATAGTAATAATTCAAACCGTGACTCAAACATGCTTGATGTCGTTGAAGATTACTTATTTCCTTATGTTTCTTTCGACTCAAAATCTATTGAAATACGAGACTCAAAATTTTTCGTTAATGGAATAATTTTTTTTCATGGGATTTCTCAAGAAAAGGAGGTGGAGGCTGAAATAAATTTAATTGATAATAGTATCATTATAGATGCTAATTTTTCAATTCAGTTATCAGATTTCAAGATTAAAAGGCCTTCATTATTAACGATTAAAATTGATAATAAAATTGATCTAATTCTACATATTGAAGCGATAAAAAAATAACTTTTTAATCCACTTTAAATTGATATTCATCAATTAATTGATCAAAATCTAAATTCGCTAAATCTTCCTTTTTTGGAATTACAAATAAAGCTTGTCTAGAATTTCTTTGAACGGGGTATAACCATTCTTCGGCAATATGATAATATGTTCTATTCAAGTAGTCATCCCATAGGATTTTTGTTCCTTCTTTGGCATGTTTCAAACAATGTAAAAAACAATTAATCCTAAATCTTCCATCAATAAGTATAAAATCAGGAGTAATTGATTGATTCCACATAGATTGACAATATGTTAGATAATTGTTTTGTTTTGAGTCATCTATGGGATAGCCCCATTCTTTGACAGGACCACAATCAATAAAGACACAATGATTTGTTGAAGAATTATTAAGCTGACTGAAAACCTTGTCACTCCATTCTTCATTATTTTCAACAGATATAATTGGTTTTTTTAAATTATTGAAAACCCATAATGAAGATTTCCCAGAACCATATTCTCCATATACTTGACATTCAGCAGCTAGTTTTTTGAAAAGTTTATCATCTCCATTAAACAAAAAATTGGGATTGTATTGTCGATTATATTTACCAACTAGTCCTCTAAGTAGAATTATTGAAAAAAATATCAACCACCATCTCCAATATTCACTCACAGTTAAAAGAAGTAATAAAGAAAGGAAAGTAGTTACAAAAATATTTTTCTTTGAAAATTTCATCTATCAAAATAAGCATACTTTAGTAAAAATACTTAAGACTAATTGAAACCATTTTTGTTTAAACTTATATTAAAGTATGGCTCTAACATATTCCACAATGCTTGAATTAGGTACTAGAATCCCTGATTTTAAGCTTAAAAATGTCTTAAACGATAATTGGTATCATTCTAGTAATTTATCGAACAGTAAACCTTCATTAGTCATGATTATTTGCAACCATTGTCCATATGTCGTGCATTATCATTCTGAATTGCAAAAATTACAAAAAGAATTCTCATCTCAAATTGATTTTGTTGCTATTAGTTCAAATGATGTTGTTTCTTATCCCCAAGATGGTCCGGAGGAGATGGTAAAACTTTTTAACAATCTCAATTTAATTTTTCCCTATCTTTATGATGAAACTCAAGAGGTTGCAAAACTTTTTAAGGCAGAATGCACTCCTGAATTCTATCTATTTAGTGATCAAGATAAATTAGTTTATAGAGGAAGATTAGATGAATCTTCACCTAGAAACGGAATCGAGGTTTCAGGATCAGATCTAAGAGATGCGATGAACAATCTTTTAATCAGTAAACCAATATCTAAGCATCAATATCCTTCGATGGGTTGTAATATTAAATGGAAATAGCGTCCAGTCTTAAAGATTTGGATTGGGATTGAATTCAATTAACTGTTCTAAAGCGTAAGCAAATTCAATTAATTTTTTATCATCCCATTTCGATCCAATAAAAGACATTCCTACTGGCAGTCCATCCACATAATCAAAGGGGATAGTCACATGAGGATATCCAGCCATTGCTGCGTAACTTCCATTAACCCAAAATTTATATTCAGCAATCGCTTCATCATCTCCACCATCGTGATTAATAGCCCACGCTGGACTCCAAGATAGACCAACAAGAGCTTCAATATTATTATCAATTAGCATATTATCAATTTGATCTCTGGAACTCAAAACCTTTTCTAGGGCAAGTAGATACTCTTGTTTTTTAGAAACAGTTTCATTGCTATCATAGAAAATGCTTTGATCAAAGTATTTTAAAACCGTCTCTTTGTTGTTTTCATTAAAATCAATTAATTCTTCTAAAGATTTATAAGATGTATTTGAACTTGACAAATATTCTTCAAGTCCCACTTTAAATTCATACATTAAAACTAATAATTCTTCCTCACCTGGATATTCTCTTTGATCATCAATATCAACAACAGTTGCTCCTGCATTAATTAAGCTTTCTTTAATCTTGGAAAGTAACATTAAACCATCTTCATCATGACTTCCAGTTGGCAGAAGTCCTACTCGTTTCCCTTTTAAAGAATCTGAATTAAGATTGGCGGTAAAATTAAAATCAAAGTCATTCGGAATCTCTAGCGTTGAAATATCATTGGGATCAGGTCCAGCAATAACGCTTAACACGTTTGCTGCAGCGTAAACAGAATTAGCCATTGGTCCTGCAGTATCCTGCGTGCTTGAAATTGGAATTATACCTGCACGACTTACTAATCCAACAGTGGGTTTGATTCCAACAATTCCATTGACAGATGAAGGGCAACTGATTGATCCATTGGTTTCTGTTCCAATGGCAATATCAAGTAAACCGGTTGCCACCACTACACCGGAACCAGAGCTTGATCCGCAAGGGGTGCGCATTGTTCCGTATGGATTAATGGTTTGACCTCCCATACTTGACCACCCACTTGTCGAAGAAGATGAACGAAAATTTGCCCATTCAGAGAGATTAGTTTTCCCAATTACAAAGTATCCATTATCGACAAGTTTTTGTACTAAATAAGCATTTGTTGATGGATAATTATTTTTGAGCGCTTGAGAACCAGCTGTGTTTGCAAAGCCAATCACATCAATGTTATCTTTAACCGCAATTGGAATCAGTCCTTTTGCTAAGTTATCTGAGATTTGTTCATCTGATAGTTTACTGATATAAATATTAAATTTTTGTTCAATGGATTGATTAAAGTTTTCGGTCGAACAGCCAAAGACAATTAAGCCAATTAAAATACAAATAAATTTTTTCATTTTTCTCCTTAATGTAAAGTATACTTGACAATTAAATATGTAAAGTTTATTTTACATAAAATATTAATTAAAACAAATTTAAGGATAAAAATGGCTAAGATTTCACATAAAGGATTATGGATAGATTTTTCTTCTTTAGAAAAATCTGAAAAAAAACTTTTTATAAAAATGACAGTTTTTGCATTTTTGGGAGGATTTATACTTGGATTTATCAATGATCCAATTATTCTAGAAAAATTTCCTTCAGCAGTTTATTTAAACCTTCTGGCAGTAATTTTATTAGTTTTTACTGGATATTTCTGGTATCAATTCTATCAAACTCAGGACGAATTATTTAAACAGCACCATGACTATGGATTAGCAGGAGGATTTTTAGGTTTTTTTGTTTTCGGAGGCATCTTAGAAATCTTGTCAGATTTTAAGCTATTAGCAGATCATAATTTGGAATTTATTGATTTTGTAGGCTGCTCATTATTTGGAATGATTATCGCCCAATATTACTTTTATAGAAAATATCTTAAATAATTTTTTTGTGAAAAATAAAATTAAACAATTTCGAGAAGAAAAGAAGATTAGTCAGCAGGAATTAGCTGAGCTATTGAATGTTAGTCGTCAAACTATCAATTCCATTGAAAATGGAAAGTTTGACCCATCATTAAATCTGACCATCAAAATTGTTCGATTTTTTAAGAAAGATTTAGAAGAAATATTTCAGATGAATGATTTAAAGGAAGATTAGAATGATTGAAAAAATAAAACAACATATGAAACAAGATTTAGCCACTAATAAGTTAACTTTGGTGGTGATTTATATATTAGCTTTTTTAATGTTTAGTAGTTATGATAGATCTGAAAATGACTTGATTTTAAACATTATAGTCTGGATAATGGGTATTTTAATAGTTGTAACTACCATTTACATTGTAACTGCTTTAATTTTTAAAAAAATGGGGAAACTTGAATGAAACCGAGAATACAAAATGGATATCTGAGAGCAATAATTTTTATGCCTTTATGGCTAATTACAATGGGCTTATCAGCAACTATTGGTAGCATAATTGTAATGCAAAGAATGGGCATTGATATGACAGATGAATCTGCGGTTCAGGCTTTATTTAGCAATGTAAGCTTTGACTCTCCAGTTTTATTATCAATGACTACTTTTCAAGTTTTGGGTAGTTTTCTTGCGTTGTGGATTGCAACACGATTTATTGACAGAAAGCCATTGATGTCGATTGGTTTGTCTTGGGAAAATAAAGCTAAGGAAATGTTAATCGGTTTGGGGTTTGCTTTTGCTTTTATTGCGGGACTTTTCTTAGTCTTGATGGCCGTGGGAGCTATTAAATTTTCAGGATACGAAGGATTTAAACCTGGAGTTTTTATTGTTAGTATGCTGCTCTTTCTAGCCGCCTTTGATGAAGAGATTATTTTTAGAGGATATATTTTAAATAGCATGATGGATTCTTCAAAAAATCGATGGATTGCATTGGGAGGATCATCGTTACTCTTTGCTTTGATGCATGCTGCCAATCCTGGAGTATGGAGTAACTGGGTACCGATGACTGAGTTATTTGCTGCAGGATTTATCTTAGGTATCAGTTATACATTTACCAAAAATTTATGGTTTCCTACATTTTTTCACTTTGGTTGGAATTTTTTTCAAGGTCTATTAGGTTTTGAAATTAGCGGAATTAACGTTGATTCTTGGAAAATAATAAGTCATGAAAATACAGGGAATGTCCCTGATATTATTTCCGGTGGAGTCTTTGGTATTGAAGGTTCAGTAATTACTTTAACTTGTACCATAATTTGTACTTATTTAATATTTAAGTACTATAATGAACAAAGATAAAATATTATTATTGACACTATCTGTAGCATGCTTTGCTATTGCTTATAATTTGTATCCTTCAGCTACTATTCCAGAGGGAATGCATAAAGATCCTTCAACGGGTGAAGCAATGCTTCTTAATAAAATCAAGATTTCTGAACTCCAATCGTCTCCATTTGATAGTTGGTTCAATACAGAGTTTGAAGAATATCAATTAGACTCAGAATTACTGTTAGCAATTGAAGATTTTGATAATGTGAAAGTTGAGGTCTTTTTAGGTACCTGGTGTAAAGACAGTAGAAGAGAAGTACCTCGAGCCAAAAAAATATTTGACAATTTAGGTCTTAACGAAAATCAAATAACTTGGATTTGTGTTGATCGAGATAAAATTAGTCCTGATGGGCTTGAACAAAACAAGCAGATTAACTACGTTCCAACTTTTATTTTTTCTAAAAATAACGTAGAAATTGGAAGGATTGTTGAATCGCCATCGTCTCAAACTGCTAGTTTAGAAAGCGATATTTTCGAAATATCTTTAGGAATTCCACCAGCTCCAAACTATAGTAATCAATAGTTTGTAAATAAATATATGACTTACACTTTGAACATAGAAATAATTGGATGGATTGGTTCAACCTTCGTTTTATTTTCCTTTATGTTTGATGGATGGAAGATGAGACTGCTAAATGGAATTGGTGCAGCAATGTGGCTTGGTTATGGCTTGATTCAAGGGAGTTTAAGTTTAGCTTTTTTGAATGGAATAATAATTTGTATTCACATTTTTAAAGTAATTCAAAATTCAAATAAGCTTTAAAGCTTGCAAAGCACTTAATTCTTTATCTTTTATCTCAAACATGATATCGACATCAAATTGATTAAGGATTTCGCTTAGATAGCCTTCAAAATGTGTTAAATCAATTGTATCACAATGCTTTCCAGCTACAGAATTTTCTTGTTGGGATGAGTAGTCTACCATGGGAACTCCATCTTTACTAGTCCAAGTTGGCTGAACTAATTGCATCGCTTCAGTTAAGGTTTCACCATTGTTTTTAACTTCATGATGTAAATTATCAAAAATAATTGGAATATTGGTTTCAGAATGAATATCTAAACAATCTTGAAGACTGAAAGATTTTTCATCATTTTCAATCACTAGGTGATTTTTAATCTTTTGATTCAAAGAGTGATATCGATCAATAAATCTAGACTTCGCAGCTTCCATGTCTCCATAAACACCTCCAACATGGATTTGAATTTTAGCTGTTGTATCTAAGTTCATTAAATCAAGCATTTTGACATGATATTCAAGTTCACGAACAGTGGCTTCAAAAATATCTATTTTAGGAGAATTAATCAGAACAAATTGCCCTGGATGGAACGAAATTCTAAAATTATTCTCTTTAATGATATCCCCTATTTTTTCAAAATGATCTTTGAATTTCTTGCTCCAATCAATATTCATAATCGAATGAGATGCAAAAGGGATCAAATCGGAAGAAACTCTCAAGAATCCAAACCCATTTTCTTTATTGTATAAAAGAATTTTTTCTAAGTTGTTTAAGTTAGTTGTAATGGAATCAACTAATCTTTCTTCTGAGAAGGATTGAAGCTTAAATGTTGAAATTTTACACCCAATGGTGTAATTCATACAGGGATAACCAAGTTTCATTATGAATTGATTTTTTTAAATTCGTCAGGAGTAAGAGTTTTCATGGTAAGTGCATGAATTTCTCCATGCATATATTCATCTAAAATTTGGTAAATCAATTGATGTCTTTGAATGAGAGTCATTCCATCAAAATTAGGACTTACTAAAGTCATGCTTAAATGAAAATTACCATCAAACATAGCGTGGTTTTCATGATTAGCTGTGTAATCATAAACATTAATTTCATCTACTTGAATTTTTTCAGAGATTTTTTGAGTAATAATATTCTGTAATTCTTGAAGCTTCATTATTAATTTAAATTATGACCTCTAAAGTTAATCTGAAAATAATTTTACTAACATTTTTTTTAAGTAGTTGTGCATATTTTAATACGCTGTACAATGCTGAGCAGCACTTTGAGTCTGCAGAAAGAATTCGCATTGAGCATATTGGGAAAACATTGCCACCTGATGCTGTAGTAGAGTATGGAATTGTTTTGGAAAAATCCTCTAAGGTAATCAATGACTTTCCTGAGAGTAGCTTTGTTGATGACGCAAGACTTTTGAAAGGTAAATCACATTATTTTCGAAGAGAATACGACAGTGCAGAGAATATTTTTGAAAATCTAAGATCAGATGAGTTATTTGTTGAAGAATCAATTTATTGGCTTGCGCTGTGTAAATGGAAGGACTTCAAGGTTCAGCCGGCTATAAATGATTTAAATTCATTATTAGATCTTAAGATTAATCAAGACTTAAAGTCTAGAATTTATCTTTCGCTTGGAGAAATTTATTTAGAGCTTGATAACTCTGCTCAATCTTTAGAGTACCTTTCTTTAGGCGCAGAATTGGCAAAAACTAGAGAAATAAGAGAATTAATTTATTTTCAGATTGCTGAGATTGCTTATGACAACGATAATTTTTCTGAAGCTATTGATGCCTACAATCAAGTTATTTTAAATACTGCTTCAGCTTCAACAACTAGAGAAATTAATCTTAAAATCATAAAAAGTAATAGGGAGCAGGGAAATCTTAAGGAAGCAAAATCAAAAATTGAAGATTTATTAGTTGATGAAACTTATCAGGATTTGACAAGCGATTTGGAATTTGAGTTAATGAAAATTGAATTAGAATTAGGAAATCGAGAGTATGCGCTTGAAAACCTCGATCAAATAGGACAAGCAAATCCTAATACAGTCATTGCAATAGAATCGTTCTTTATTCTTTCTCAAGAAAGTTTAAAAGAATCTGAATTAGATTTTGATAAAATTATATTTTTTAGCAATCAAGCTTTAAAACAGAATATTAACCACCCTTTTAAGCCATTATTAAGAAATAGGATTGATAGTCTTGAGCAAATCAATAAGATAATTAAATCTAAAAAAAATCAATTAGATGATAGTGAACTTTTCAAAATTGGAGAATTATTAGCATTTAATCTGAACGCTAAAGAACAATCATTAATCTATTTTAAACAAATTCTTAATGATTTTTCTAATTCGGATTTCGTGCCTCCAGCTAATTATTTTTTATATAATTATTTCAGAGAAACAAATTCTGATGATGCAGAGATTTATAAACAATTTCTTTTGGAAAAATATCCTAATTCAGATTATGCTTTTACCATTATTAATAATGAAGAAATTCCAATAGAGCATCGATCTTCACAACTTCTTTCGCAGGCTGAAAATGAGTTGTTAGACAATAACATAGAAACTTCAATACAGATTTATAAAGAAATTCTGGATATAGATTCTATGTCAAGCTTCTCTGCAATTGCTGCACTTTTTTTAGGTAATTACTACGATAATATTTCCGATCTTGATTCTGCAAGCGAGTACTACAGCTGGTTATTAAACAATCATCTTGGTAGTAAGCAGGCTGAATTTGCTTCAAATAGACTAAAGATAATCAATGCTGAATAAGTGTAGACTGAATTTTCTCGAAACTTCTTATAAGGTCAATAGAAAGTCTATCATATCTTTTTTAAAAATTTTCAGTCCAGACTTAGAAAAATCAATAGTTGTTGGAGATTTCATTCTCTTTTGTATAATGAAGACACCACTTAAATTTTTATTTAAATTTGGTATTCCAAAAAATATTTCTACCAAAGTATTTAATTTAAATTTTCCATCTCCAGTAATTGCGGCATCTTTTAAAGATCATACAGCTTCATTGCTTTTTTGGCAATTAATTGGTACAGGAGCTGTCACATTTAAAACTCTTTTAAATGAACCTTCCAAAGGAAATCATAGACCTAGAGTCACAGAAGTTCAAATTGATGGACAGAAACATTTATTTAACTCATTAGGATTGCCAAATAAAGGTATTAAACATTTTGTTCAAAATAATACTCTTCAAAAGATTAGTTTTCAAGAAAGACCAATAGGAATCAGTATTGGCGGAAATTCAGATGACGAATATTTGCAAAATTTGAAAACTATTGAACGATTCGTTCAAAATAGTGGTTCTAAAAATATTTTTTATGAAATAAATGTCAGTTGTCCAAATACCTTAAATGGTAAAACATTGAATCAAGATATAGAACGTTTAATTAACTTACTTTCATCTTTAAAAGAAATAACAAAAAGTCCAATTTTCGTTAAAATAGCACCCGAATCGACTGAAGATTTTTTACTTAAACTTGGAAACTATGTAAATATGCAAAATAAAATGGGTATTACTTTAGGAAATACTAAATCCTTATCAAAAAGAGATCTTAATCTATCTAGCAAAATTTTCAACAATCAAAGCGGGGGGTTAAGTGGGCCAAAGTTGTATGATTCTACTTTAAATTCTGTAAAATTTTTGTCTAGTAGATTTAATTTCCCAATCATTGCAACTGGAGGAGCTTCCGATTATAAATCTGTTGGGAATCTGCTTCAAAATGGAGCTTCTTTAGTTGGGATGGCAGCTCAATTAGTATTTAATCCTTTTGAAATTGCCAAAATTAACAGAGATTTGTCTAATGAAGTTTAAAATACTATTATTAGCATTTGTCTTAATTTCTTGCTCTTCAAATGTTGCTCATGGAGATTATATTGATTCTACTGGAATGACTCGAAAAGAGATAGAAGCTATTCGTTACCACCCTCAAGTTCAAGTAGGAGTTGCATCGTATTATGGCAAAGCTTTTCATAAAAAACGCACTGCAAATGGAGAAATTTTTGATATGTATAAAGTGAGTGCTGCTCATAAAACTTATCCATTAGGTACTGTAGTTAAAGTGACTAATCTTAAAAATGGCAGGAGTATTAGACTAAAAATAAATGACAGAGGTCCTTTTGTTAAAGGGAGAGTTCTAGATTTATCTTATGAAGCGGCGAAAAGATTAGGTTTTCTTTCATCCGGTACTACAAAAGTTAGAATTGAGGTCCTAAAACTAGGCAATAATCAATTTTATAGATGAAATCAATCTTATTTATAATTAACCCAAAAAGCGGTATTAAAAAGTCTTTAAAAGTATTTGAAGACAATCAAAAAAAAATTAATCAAAAAAATTTTATTGCTAATATTTTTATTACCAACGGCCCAGGGCACGCTGAAAGATTTGTTCAAAAAGAAGATTTATCTGAATACGATCGATTAATTATAATGGGTGGAGATGGAACTATTAATGAGGTTTTAAGCGGATTATATCTTTCAAATAAATTAGAATCTACAAATATTGCAATTATTCCTACTGGATCAGGGAATTCAGTCATGCATGATTTGAATCTTTTAGACATTGATAAAGCATTTGATGCAGCTTTAGGAAGTAATATTATTAAAATTGATTCTATTCTTACTCAGTTTGACAATTGTACTAAAATAAGTATTAGTATTGTAGGTTGGGGAATGTTTTCATATGGAAATGTTTTAGCTGAAAAACTTCGATTTATTGGTACCATTCGATATGATATTGCTTCAATTATTACTCTTCTTATAAAAAAATCTTACCAAGCGAAATTGACAATAGATGAAAAACCAGAAAATGAAATTTCTTGTTCATTTTTGGTTGGTTGCAATAGTAAGCATACAGGAAAAGGGATGTATATTGCCCCAAATGGTGGTTTTAAAGATAGAGTGATTGATTTTGTGACTGTAGATAACAAAGTGTCCAGATTACAGATTGCTAATTTATTTTCTAAGGTATATAGTGGAAAACATATTGAACTTCCTTATGTTCAAATGGAAAAGGTGAATTCTTTCAAAATTAATTCCAATCAGGAAACTTTTTTCAATATTGATGGAGAACTAGTGAAGAGTAAATCTGTTTACGCTAAAGTTTTTCCAAATAGTGTAAATATTTATGTTTAATTTTTTGCAAAAATGACTTCATTACAATCAAGAATATTAGTTGCAGTTATTGGTTTTCCAGTTGTTGTTTATTTAATCATTCAAAATAGCTTGATTCTCCTCAGTTTGTTGGTTGTCGCAACTTTCTTAGCAGTAAAAGAGTATATTAAAATGCGTCCAGAAAGTATCAGTTGGTTCATGTGGGGATGGGGTATTTTGTATATAATATTTGGAATGTTTTCTTTTTATTCATTAAGACAAATTGATGAGAATGGAAGTGCATTTGCATTACTGCTCTTTGTTGGTGTAAGTATTAATGATACATTTTCATATTTTATTGGTAAAGCTTTCGGAAAAAATAAATTGGCGAAGAATATAAGCCCAAATAAAACCTATGAAGGTCTTTTAGGTGGGTTGCTAGGGTCAATCATTTTGGTCGATTTTTTTGATGTGATGATTTTTGATATAATGTTAAATGAGAAAATTTTTTTGATTTTCGTTTTAAATATTATTGGGTTATTTGGTGATTTATTAGAGTCTTATTTAAAAAGAAAAGCTAACGTCAAAGACTCTTCTTCGTTGTTATTAGGTCACGGGGGAATGTTAGATCGTATAGATTCTTTATTATTGACTTCTCTAGTAACATTTTTTTATGTTCTTATTCGTTAAATTTTATGAAAAAAATTAAATCCATTTTAGCAACTGATTGCGGCAGTACAACTACAAAAGCTATTCTTATTGAATGGAAAGATGATCGATATCGGTTAACTTTTAGAGGGGAGGCACCGACAACAGTTGAAGCTCCTTTTGAAGATGTAACTAAAGGTGTTCTTAATGCAGTCATGGAAGTTGAAGAACTTTCAGGTCGAAAGATTTTAAAAGAAGGTAAAATAATTACTCCTGATTCTGGTGTTGAAGGTGTTGATATATATGTTTCAACTAGTTCAGCGGGTGGTGGTCTTCAAATGATGGTTGCCGGGGTAGTCAAATCTATGTCAGGGGAAAGCGCTGAAAGAGCTGCGTTAGGTGCAGGGTCTATTGTGATGGATGTACTTGCCTCAAACGATGGTAGGCTTGCGCATGAAAAAATTACTCGAATTCGACAATTGAGACCTGATATGATTTTGCTTTCTGGAGGAACTGATGGTGGAACTACTACTCACGTAACTGAATTAGCAGAAATTCTTGCAGCTGCAAATCCTAGACCAAGATTAGGTCAAAATTATAAATTACCAGTTATTTATGCAGGGAATAATAAAGCTCAGGATGCAATTCAGGAAACATTAGGTGAAATTTCTGACTTAGATATTGTAGATAATATTCGTCCAATTCTTGAAAAGGAAAACTTAGAACCTTCAAGAGACAAAATTCATGATTTATTTATGGAGCACGTGATGGCTCAAGCTCCTGGATATAAAAAATTAATGTCCTGGACAGATGCGCCAATTATGCCCACACCTGGAGCGGTTGGTTCATTGATTGAAATGATTGCAAAAAAAGAAAATATTTCTGTAGTTGGAGTTGATATTGGTGGAGCCACCACTGATATTTTTTCCGTCTTTCAAGGAAAATTTAATAGGACAGTTAGTGCTAACTTAGGGATGAGTTATTCTATTTGTAATGTCTTAGCGGAATCAGGATTAGATAATGTTTTAAGATGGGTTCCTTTTGATATTGATCGAAGTGAATTAACGAATAGAATTGGAAATAAAATGATTCGTCCAACTACTGTTCCACAATCATTAGAAGAATTAGTTATTGAACAAGCTATAGCAAGAGAAGCATTGCGATTATCATTTATTCAACATAAGGAGTTTGCTACTAGTCTTAAGGGAGTTCAATCTGAAAGAACTATTTCTGATGCCTTTGAACAATCTGCTAGTGGACAATCTTTGGTGAATATGATGGAATTAGATTTACTTGTTGGTTCTGGAGGTGTTCTTTCACATGCCCCTAGAAGACAGCAATCTGCTCGAATGTTAATTGATGCATTTATGCCAGAAGGAATCACGCAGTTAGCTGTCGATTCAATTTTCATGATGCCTCAATTAGGAGTTTTAGCTAATATTGAAAAAGATGATTTAAAAGATGAGGCTAGCCAAGCTGCTCTAGAGGTGTTTGATAATGATTGCTTAATAAGATTAGGCACATGCGTGGCTCCAGTTGGTTCAATTAAAGCTGGTCAATTAATGGCAGAAATCACATTGAATTTTCAAGATGGAAAGACAGAAGTTATTCAGATCAAAGAAGGCGATTTAAAATTAATTGAACACCCTTATGAAGAAGTTAAAGTGTCAATTAAACCTTCCAGAGGTATCGATGTTGGAGCTGGAAAAGGAGAAGCAATAGAATCATCAATTTATGGAGGGGTCGTTGGACTTATTTTTGATGGTAGAAATCGTCCAATTACCTTATCCAAGACTCCAGTAGAGCGAATAGAGAGTTTATCAAAATGGTCAAATGCTGTTGACGAATATCCAAAAGGGGATTTACTATAATGGCACATTCATATACACCTGGATTAAAAGTTCTAAAAAAGACTCTTTTTAAAAAAGAAAGAATTCTTCCTTTAAAAGGAAAAGTGTTAGTTAAAAAAGGCGATAAAGTCACTCCAGATACAATTGTTGCATCTACAAATCTTCCTGGAAATGTCCAAATGTTGAAGGTTAATAATCTTTTAAATATTGAACCTCAAGACGTAAAAAATTGTTTAAAAGTCAAAGAAGGAGATGTAGTCAAAAAAGGAGATTTAGTTGCTGAAACTGCTGGAATATTTGGAATGTTTAAATCTTCAGTAGAATCCCCAGTTGATGGAACAATAGAATCTATTTCAGATACTACTGGAAGAGTAGTTGTTCGAGAGGCTCCAGTCCCCGTAGAAATTGATGCTTATGTTCAAGGTCAAATTGAAGAAATCATTTCAGAGGAGGGGATTGTTTTAACTTCTAATGCAGCATTTATTCAAGGAATTTTTGGTATTGCTGGAGAAAAAAGAGGAAAAATAAAAATTTTAGTTTCTAATCCTGAAGACGAGATAACTGAAGAGATGATTTCTGCAGATTTAAAAGGAAAAATTGTAGTGGGTGGATCATTTATAAGTCTTGCAGCATATAAAAAAGCAATTAATTTAAAAGTTGCTGGAGTTGTTGTTGGAGGATTCAATTATTTTGATTTAAAAGCTGTTCTTGGTTACAATTTAGGAGTAGCGATTACAGGAACTGAGGATTTAGCTACAGCTTTAATTGTTACTGAAGGTTATGGATCAATCCCAATGAGTAATGCTACATTTAGTCTACTGCAGACTTATGATGGGCAAGAAGCTTCAGTAAATGGTGCTACGCAAATTCGAGCAGGAGTAATTAGACCAGAAATTGTTATTCCATTAAGTGAGGATTCTTCTAATTTATCTGATGTCAATAAAGAACCAGAAGGAATTAAAGAAGGTAGCTTGGTGAGAGTAATACGTGCACCTTATTTCGGCAGATTAGGAACAGTTTCATCGTTACCATCCGAGTTGCATAAAATGGAATCTGAAACAATGGTTCGTGTTGCAAATATCCTTCTTAAAAAAACCAAGGATTTAAAAGAAGAAGAAATTTTAATTCCGCGTGCAAATTTAGAAATGGTAGAGCTTGAGTAATGGAAATGACATCTGAAGACAAGAAATTTTTAGGTAAACTCGCAAAAAAAATTGTAGATTACCAGATGGTGACCCCAACAATCTTTTTTTTAGAGATAACAAAACCACTTAGTTTTATCGGAAGTCAAGCGATGGTTTTTTTTGGACCGATAATTAATGCATTTGTCAATTCTGATGGTTATTATAGGGCAGCTGAAATTTTTGAACATCCAACAAATATTGAATTTTTAATTCAAGAAATTGAAAGGCTGTCAAAAAAATGAAGTGTTTAAAGTGTAAACATACATGGAAAAGAACCAAATGGTATGAATACATCAGTTTTTTGTCTACTTGCGCCAAATGCGGAAGTCGATGGATACTAAGATATTAAGATGAATAAACAGACTTTACAGAATCAACTGGTACTTATAGGTATTGTCTTATTGACTTTACTGATTTCTCGTTTTGAATTTTTTAATTCTGAAAGATCCTTCATGTTCGCAATACTTTTACTAATTATTTATATTCTATTTCAAGAAGTTTCTAATGTTAAAAAAAATCCAGACTCAATTTTTCTACGCACCATTCCTGGTTTAAAAGCTGTTGAAGAAGCTGTAGGGAGATCAACCGAAATGGGAAGACCCATCTTATATGTTCCAGGAATCATGGATATGAATGAGGTGGAAACAGTGGCTGGAGTTATCATCTTAGGTCATGTAGCCAACATGACAGCTCAATATGAAACCAGTTTAGATGTTCCAGTTTCTAGGTCAATTGTGATGCAAGCTGCTAGAGAAGCATGCAAGGAATCATATCTTCGTCAAGGTAGGCCAGAGTTATTCAATGATGATATGGTTCATTATGTTACTGATGAACAATTTGCTTACGCAGCTGGAGTAAACGGAATTATGCAACGATCAAAACCCGCTGCTTGTATGTATATGGGTAAATTTTATGCAGAGTCCTTGCTTTTTGCAGAGACTGGGAATGGAATTGGAGCTATACAAATTGCTGGTACTGCTTCTCAGGCTCAGATTCCATTTTTTGTTACTGCTTGTGATTATACATTGATGGGTGAGGAATATTTTGCAGCGAGTGCATACTTGTCAGAGAAACCTGAATTAATTGGTGGAGTGAAAGCCCAAGATACTTTTAAAATTTTCTTAATCTTTCTGATTGGATTAGGATTTTTAGCTCGCATGCTATTTGATTTAGATATATTATCTTTTAACTTGGTTGAATTGATTGGATAACAGATGTTTTTAAGAAGAACAATACCAATTTTTATAGTAGGATTTTTTGGAGCATTTACTCTTTTTGGTTGGTTTATTGAAAATGAATCCATTAAAGCTTTTATCAATGATGATGCTACTCAATGGTATGATATTATCGCTAGCTTTGCAATTTTCTTAGGAGCTTTAAACTTATTAAAATTACAATCCTTAAAAGTTTTAAAACGTCAATCTGGCTGGCAATATAGTTTAATTGCCATACTTTCATTTCTATATGTTTTTGTTATTGGATTTTTTATGAGAGGTGCTTTTTTTGTTGAAATAAGTTCTATTCCTTCAAATCCTGATCCAATGATAAATTTAGTCAATGAAACTACAGCTCTTGAATTGAACTCTTCTTATTTTGTTGATGTCAACAACGAAAATCCTTTTAGAATTGAAGTACCTTTTTATACAGACTCAAGCGCAGATGATTTTGTTGCTCAATTAGCTTCATTAGGTGTCAATTCTGCTGTTGTTCCTACTCCATGGGGAGCGCATATTCAAACTTCTGGTGGTTTGTTTAAATGGATGTTTGATAATATTTTTACACCATTGTCTGCTACGATGTTTGCTCTATTAGCATTCTTTGTTGCATCAGCCTCTTATCGAGCATTTAAAGCGAGAAATTTTGAGGCAACTTTACTGCTTTTAGCAGGAATCATTATTATGATTGGAAGAGTTCCTGTTGGTAGCCTTATTTCAAGTTGGTTTGTGATGTATTTAACTGTGTTGGGCGTTGGAGTTGTGTTAAGCGGTTTAGTAAGAGATCGTAGAATTATTTTTGGATGGGTATTATTTGGTCTTTTATTTGTTACTATTTTAGGAATGCAAATGGGTTGGCCGATTGATAAGCCAACAATGTTTTTCTTACCTGCACTCCAAGAATGGATTTATATGGTTCCAAATGTTGCCGGAGCTAGAGCAATTATGATTGGAATTGGTTTAGGAATTATTATCACAAGTCTTAGATATATTTTTGGACTTGAAAAATCGTATATCGGGGATCAATAGTGGAAAAGTTAGAAAATATTATTTTAAAACTCGGTTCAATTGATCGAAGAATAATCTTTCTTATCATTGGTTTAGCTGTATTAATTCCTCTTTTAAGGCCCGTAGATTTACCAATTAGACCAGGTCCATCTTCACAACAAGTTTATGATGCTATCGATTCTATTCCTGATAATTCAAAAGTATTGATTTCATTTGATTATGGACCAAGCACTAGACCGGAGATTCACCCAATGACTCTTGGAGTAATGCGACAGTTGTTAGATCAAAATAGAGGACATAAAATTTATGTTACATGTTTGTGGCCTGATGGTTTATATATGGCTAAAGATGCTCTCAAAACTATCAACAAAGAATATACGTTAGAAAAATATGAAGATTATGTATTGTTGGGTTTTAGACCAGGATATGAGGCGGTTATTAAGGGTCTTGAAAATAACTTACGTGCAGTGTATACAGTTGATGCAGATTTGACTTCCATTGATGATATTCCAATGATGGAAGGAATCAATAGTTTGGAAGATTTTGATTTCATTTTCAGCGGTTCGGCTGGATATCCAGGATCTTTAGAATGGGTCTTGTACGGCCCTACTACAGTTCCACTATCATCTGGTACTACATCAATTCAGGTAAATGAAGTTTTACCCTATGTGCAAAGTGGTCAATTAAAAGGAATTCTAGCAGGGATGCCTGGTGCAGCAGAGTATGAAGCTTTAGTTGGAAAAAAAGGAATCGCTACTAGTGGAATGGCTGCTCAGTCATATGGGCATATTGTTATTATTCTATTTATTATTCTTGGAAATCTTGCTTATTTCATCAAGGAAAGAAGGGAGAGAAAGTATTAATATGTTGTTTTCTTCATTATTTGGTGCTTGGATAGCTGCTTTTTTAACTTTAGGTATATTTTCTTATCTTTTTAGAGATAATCCATTCTACCGCATTGCTGAGCATGTTTTCGTAGGTGTATCTGCAGCATATTGGGCTGCAACTTTTTATTGGACTCAAATCTATCCCAATCTTTTTGGTAGATTATTTCCAATTGATGGACCATTCAATAATTTTTGGGTAGTAGACAAAGGACATGAATTTAGTATTATTTATATTTTACCTTTGATTTTAGGAATAATGATGTTGTTAAGTGTTTCAAAACAATTTAACTGGATGGCTAGATGGGGAATTGCATACACGGTTGGAATTGCTGCAGGTTTGAAAGCTTTTGGATATTTAAAGTCAAATGTTATAGAACAAGTTGCTTCTTCTGCATTGCCAATTTTTGATGGAAATACCCCTTGGTTTGCTATTTCAGGAAACAGCATCTTTAACAATTTAGTTATCATAATTGGAACTGTTTCTGCTTTACTTTATTTTTATTTCTCCAAAGAACAGAAAGGGGCGTTTGGTAAAGTAACTCGTCTAGGAATTTACTTTTTAATGATTAGTTTTGGAGCCTCTTTTGGTTTTGCAGTTATGGGTCGTATTTCGTTGTTAATTGGCAGATTCAATGATTTAATTAATTTTTCAACTGCAGATTATAATTACGCAACCATTTGGATTATAATTTTTATTGTGATTGTTTTAGGATTTTGGTCATTCAAGAATCCTGAAAAATCAGAGGTGTAGCTACCATGAATCCTCAAGATATCCGCCAAGAAATTTCTAAGTCTATGTTGGCTGATGGGATGTCTCCAATAATCGATTTAGAAAAATCCCATGGATCTTGGTTAGTTGATAAAGTTTCTGGAAAAGAATATTTGGATTTATTTTCAATGTTTGCTTCTTTGTCTGTTGGATATAATCATCCTTATGTTATAGATCAGTCTGAAAGATTAAAAATTGCTGCCATCAATAAGCCTACTAATTCTGATGTTTATTCTGAACAAATGGCTGAGTTTGTCAAAACTTTTCGTGAAATAGCTCAACCTAATTATCTTCCATATGCTTTCTTTATTGAAGGTGGAGGATTAGCTGTTGAGAACGCTCTTAAAGTGGCTTTTGATTGGAAAAGAAGAAAGAACATGGCTAAAGGTAGTTCTGTTAAAGGAGAAAAAGTGATCCATTTTAAAGAGTGTTTTCATGGAAGAACTGGATATACAATGTCCATGACTGATTCTCCAGATAAACGAAAAACAATGTATTTCCCTAAATTCGATTGGCCTAGAGTTTCTAATCCTAAAATTACATTTCCAATTGAGAATCATTTAGATTCTATTATTGCTGCAGAAAATCAAGCAATTAGTGAGATCAAAGATGCTATCAATAAAAATCCAGATAATATTGCTTCAATTATAATTGAGCCTATTCAAGGAGAAGGTGGCGATAATCATTTCCGATGTGAATTCATGCAAGCTCTTCGTCATATCTGTGATGAAAATGATATAATGTTAATATATGATGAAGTTCAAACTGGAGTCGGTGTTACCGGTAAGATGTGGGCTCATCAGCATTTTATGGATGATAAGTGTCAATCTAATTGCACTTGCTCAGGAGTTTTGAATGCTAAACCAGATATCATCTCATTTGGAAAGAAAACTCAAGTTTGTGGTATAGCAGTTAGTTCAAGAGTAGATGAAGTTGATGGTCATGTTTTTAAGGAATCTAGTCGAATCAACTCTACTTGGGGTGGAAGTTTAATTGATATGGTTCGTTTCACAATTTATTTAGAACTGATTCAACAGGAAAACTTAGTCAATCTTGCGGCAAAAACAGGTATTTATTTACAAAATAAACTTCATAGTCTCCAGGATGAGTTTCCGAATCATATTTCCAATGTTCGAGGAAAAGGTTTGTATTGTGCCTTTGATCTTCCTTCTTCAGATATGAGAAATCTTTTAGCGGATAAACTAGTAGAAGAAGGGTCTATAATTTTAGGTTCTGGAACAAAATCTATTCGCTTTAGACCTCATTTAAATGTTTTAGAATCTGATATTGATTTTGGAATTGACTCTTTTAGAAGAGCTCTCAAAAAAATATAGTTATATGTCAGAAAAAGGTTCGCTATTTGTTGTCGCAACTCCTATTGGAAATCTCAGTGATGTCACTTATAGAGCTATTGATACGTTGTCATCAGTAGACTTTATTTTAGCTGAAGATACAAGAAAGTCCTCAATTTTTTTAAAACACTACAGTATTAAAACTAAGATGCTTTCCTATCATGATTTTACTACAGATGAAAAAATAACATCTTTTGTCGATTTGCTTGAATCAGGAAAAAGAATAGCTTTAATCTCTGATGCGGGTACTCCAACGATTAGCGATCCTGGATTTCGATTGATCCAATCTTGTATTGAAAAAGAAATTCAATGTATTCCTATTCCAGGACCATCTTCGATTACTGCTGCTCTTTCAATAGCTGGACTTCCAACAGATCGATTCACATTTATAGGTTTTCTTCCGCACAAAAAAGGAAGAATGAAAAAAATTAATTCTCTTATTAATATTGATCACACAATAATACTTTTTGAAAGTCCTCATCGTCTACAAAAAACCTTAAAGGAACTTTCACAGACTCTTGGAAATAGGCCAGTTGTTATTTGTAGAGAATTAACAAAGTTGTATGAAGAAATTATTCGAGGTAATTTATCAGAGTTGATAACTGAAATTGAAAGTAAAAAACTTAAAGGCGAATTTGTTTTATTAATTGGAAAAAATAATGAATGATTTAATTGATTCAGGAAAATTTATCACATTTGAGGGAATAGACGGTTCTGGTAAAACCTCCCAGTGTGAATTATTAGTTGACTATTTAGAAGAAAAAACTGTGTCAGCTAAAATGGTACGAGAACCCGGTGGAGATGCAATTTCAGAATCGATTCGAAAATTACTTCTACATTCAGATGAAAAAATGTCTGATCGAACAGAAGCGCTTTTAATGGTTGCGAGTAGGGCTCAATTAACAGATAAAGTCATTCTTCCGCTATTGATTGATGGAAAATGGGTTATAGCTGATCGTTATGCTGATTCTACCATCGCTTATCAAGGTGGTGGACGAGGCTTAAATCCAAATGAATTAGATCAAATCAATAATTTTGGAACTTATACGTTAACACCGGATTTAACTTTTTATCTAGATTTATCTGTTGAAATTGCCAATAACAGAATGTCAGTTTCTAGAGATAGAATTGAGCGTGAGGGAGAAAATTTTCAGCAACGAGTACGCGATATGTATTTATCTTTATGCGAAAAACATCAAGATCGTTTTATCCTTTTAGATGGATCATTGAAAAAAGAAGAAATCCATGCAAAAGTTTGCGAAGTAGTTAATGAAAGATTATTAAAATGAGAAAAATTAAAAAAAGCGTTTTTGGATTAATATTTTCTTTGTTGTTTATTGGTATTGTTCAAACCCAACAAATGGATATTTATCGAGAAATTGGTCGATCTCAACAGCAGATAATGACTGTTTATAAATATCTTTTAACAGAATATGTCCATGAATTAAACATTTCAGAACTAACTTCAAGAATTATTGATTCTATGCTGCAAAATTTTGACCCATATACGGAGTATTATGAGGCAAAAGATATTGAAGATTTGACCATAAAGACTGAAGGAGAATTTAGCGGAGTTGGTCTTGAAATCTACATGTATGAAGATCAGTTAACGGTTGTTGGACCTATTGAGGGATCTCCTGCATCACGTTCTGGAATATATACTGGAGATGCTATTATTAAAATTGACGGAGAACCCACTGAAGGTTTAGAGTTAAAAGATGCTACGGCGAAGATTCGAGGTGAAAAAGGAACCGATGTAATTTTAACAATTCGAAAACCAATCACTGAACAGGTTCAAGATTACACGATTACTAGAGATGTGATTTCTATTAAAGATATTCCTTATTATGGAATGGTGGACTCAAATATTGGATACTTGCGTTTAACTAATTTTTCTTTAAATACAGGGAAAGAGACCTATGATGCAATGACTGATTTAATCAATCAAGGAGCGCAAAATATCGTTTTAGACCTAAGAGATAATCCCGGTGGATTACTATCAGCTTCTTTAGAAATTCTAGATCTATTTTTTGAGAAAAATTTAGAGTTAGTTTCGACCAAAGGTAGAAATGGAAAAAGTATTAAATCATATAAATCATTGAATAATGCAGTGATACCTCAAGAAATTGATTTAGTGGTCTTAATCAATGGTGGAACCGCATCTGCTAGTGAAATAGTTGCTGGTGTCCTTCAAGATTATGATCGTGCTGTTGTCATTGGAGATCAATCATTTGGAAAGGGTTTAGTGCAAACAGTTCTTGGTATCAATCAAGACACTGCTCTAAAAATTACTAATTCAAAATATTATATTCCAAGCGGTCGTTCTATTCAAAAGCAAAAGTTTATCGATGACGAATTAATCGCTGATAAGGATGCTATCTCTGACTCATTATTTACAACAAAAAGTGGACGAACCGTTTCTGGAGGTGGAGGAATTACTCCTGATATCATGATAAAGGACGAAGGTTCCTATCCTTTAGCAGCTTCAGCATTAAGAGAAGGAGCTTTTTTTAGATATGTTCAAACTCATACTGATGAATATCAATCTTTTGATGAAGTGACTGCTGATAGCGAACTTTTAAATAATTTTTCAAATTACTTAAGTGAAAATAAAATTTATGGATACATCGACGGAGAAGATGACTTAAAACAAGCGAAAGAAAAGCTTGCAAAATTGAGCGAAGAGAAAAATATCTTCATCAATAATGCTTTTAATGTAATTGAGAATCAAATTAAGAAAAATCAAGAAATTATGTTTGAAGATGAGAAAGATTTAATCCAACGAATGTTATTAGGTGAGTTTGCTTTCTATTTTGATAGCTATAAAGGACGATATGAGCTCTATTTAAAAAATGATATTGTTTTAGAGGAAGCAAAGCAAGTCTTACTTGATGATAATAAATATTCTTCAATTTTATCAGTATCTGAAAAGTCAGATGTTGCATTGAGTTTAAATTAAAAGTGAAAATATTCAAGTTTTTTACCATCATTGTAATGAGTATCTTCTATATCAATGTTGGTATTAAACATTTCACTGATCCTAACTGGTTTTTGCAAATTTATCCCCCATTTTTACCATTTGGATTAGCAGCGGTTTATATTAGTGGATTTTTTGAAGTTCTTTTTGGCGTCATGTTATTGATCCCTAAAGCACGGTTTTATGCAGGATGGGGGTTAATTATGCTTTTAATTGCAGTTTTTCCGGCAAATATCTATTTAGCGTATACCAACGGTGCTGTTATGAATATTTCTCAAGGATTAGCGTATGCTAGACTCCCAATTCAGGGTGTATTTATTTGGTTAGCGTATTGGCATTCGAAAGATGATTGAAAAGATTTTGAATAAGGTTATGCATTTTTTTGCATGGTTGATTATTTTAACAAAGAAAAAATAGAGGATTTATGAAACGGATTTTAATATTTCTAACAATAATATTCTTAAAAGCATGCGTAGTTCCTGTCACCATTGGGAATACTATTGAATCAACAGCTTCACAAAAAATTCGAAAAGAGAATAGTCCAGAATTGATTTCTCCAGAAATCTATAAAGTGGTTGGAGATTATGAAGATTACCTAGTAATGATTGCTACTTTTAACCCTGGTCAAAGTGATAAAATGCATTATCATGGGAGTTTAATTTATTATGTAATCAATGGTGGTACAGTAGAAGTTACTTTGAAAGATGGGACTATTAATCAGGCAAGCTTAGAAACCGGCTCTATGAATAAACAGGAAGCTGGTACTGAGCATATGGTTAAAAATATTAGCGATGGAATTATTAAAGTACTAGTGATAGAGGAGAAATAATGATGTTAAAAAAATTCATTTTATTTACTTATTTGATAGGAGCAGTTTTTGCAAAGGATATCCAAAAAGTTATATTAATCACTGGAACAGCTCATGGAATCGGAAAATCTACCGCTCAATATTTACTATCCAAAGGTCATATCGTTTATGGAGGAGATATTCTAATTGAAGAAAATCTTTATCTTAATGATATTGGTGGTGTTGCATTAGAAATGGATGTGACAAATCAAGAGCATGTTGATAATGCCATCAATCAAATTATTCAAGAACAAGGTAGAATTGATGTTTTAGTAAATAATGCTGGGATTGCAGTTGGAAGTGCAATTGAAGATGTTTCAATGGAAGATGCTCATTATCAATTTGAAGTAAATCTTTTTGGTCTAGGCAGAACAGTAAAAGCAGTTCTGCCACACATGAGAAACCAGAAAAGTGGAACCATTATCAATATTTCTTCTGTATTAGGAAAAGCTTATAATCCATTATTCGGATGGTATGTATCCTCTAAGCACGCAGTAGAGGGTTGGTCAGATGTTTTAAGACTTGAAGTAGAACAATTTGGTGTAGATGTAATTATTGTTGAACCTGGTTTGATAAAAACGAATATTGGAAATTATTCTGCAAGATATTTTGAGAAATACAGTAAAAATTCAGAGTACGGTAATTTTTACAATTCACCAGATGATTCTAGTGATAACAAATTTGACAATTATTCTGATCCAATTGTAATAGCTAAAGTCATCGATAAAGCAATCAATGCAAAAAATCCAAAAACACGTTATTCTGCAGGAGCATATAGCTGGATACTTTTGACAATGAGAAGTATATTACCGGATAAATGGTTTGACAGATTAATTTTAAACGTAACCGGTTAAAATAATATTTGAAAATTGGGGCGATTAGCTCAGTTGGTTAGAGTATCTGCTCGACACGCAGAGGGTCACTGGTTCGAATCCAGTATCGCCCACACTATCATAGAAGTCAAGTATAGACGACAAAAGAGAGGCTACTTCGGTAGCCTTTCTTTATTACAGAATAACTATAAAAAACCACAATAGACGACAGAAATTAGTTCTACAATTAGGTCTACAAATTCTCAACCAACATTCTCAACCTAAATCAAAAACAAGGCGGGGTAGGGTGCTAGTATATTTCACACACACATTCTAAAATAATTTTATAAATCTTAAAAAAATCTTTGAAAAAATAATTTTAAAGTTTTAAACTATATCATCATCAGGACGGGAGTAATCCCACCAACCGAGCTTAGGCCACGGTGGTTTGTCAAGTGACAGATGAGCAGCAATGCTGAAACAATCTGAAGCCCTCTGATGAGGGCTTTTTTTATTTCCGTTCTGATGCTAACAAAAGGAGGAAATATGAAAATGGTAATTAGTGAATATAAGTTAGTAGCAGGATTAATTGATTCTGAGTACAGATCAAGAATTAATAAAGAGTTAAAGGAAAAAGGTAAAACGAAGATTTTGATAGATTACTGGGTAGATGGACAAAGTACTCCAGGACAAGTAACACCTTTTCCTTTTAAAATCTGTAATAAATCACTAGCAAAGAGAAATGAATTAATCTATTTAACACAACGTTATAATATTAATCAACTCGTACTAAGAATTTGCAGAATTGATGTTGTAATTAAAGGAAGGAGGACTTGTGGACAAGCTAAATTTTTTGAATTGACAGTGGAAAAACCTACTAAAAAATAGCACTATTTGTAAAAGGGTAGTAAGTTATATTATGGGGTGTTTTAATATAGTATTCCTCTTATTATTGGGAGCAATATACTTCTATTGGCCTGAATTAATGCAAGTAGAAGGGTTTTGGTTCTCCATTGGTGCTATTTGGTTGGTGTTTATTATTTCCTTCATTCTTTTTGGAGATGTTGCTGATGAAATAGCAGGAGTTAATAAGTATAAAGATGATGAATTTTAGTAAATTATAATATGTTAAATCTAACTGAAAACGAAAAAAGAGATATAGTCCGATACATTGAAGAAGGAAAAGAGCTTCCTGAAAAATACCGATTCTTACTTTTTGAAGGAAAAAAACAAGTAGAGCTTCTATGGAATGGAAAGTCTGATGAAGTCACTAATGTAGTTCTTCCTTTTCAAACCATTGAACATGTTGATGAACCACGTTCAGAGGTACCAAAAGAATTACAATTATCTTTATTTGATGAAAGTGGGAGACAGCAAAAAGGATGGACCAATAAATTAATTTGGGGGGATAATAAGCATATTTTATCCTCTTTAAAGCACGGTCCAATGAGAGAGGAAATTGAAAAACAAGGTGGTATAAAACTTATTTACATTGATCCACCATTTGATGTAGGTGCAGACTTTACCATGGATGTTCAAATAGGAGACCAATCTCTTGAAAAAAAACCAAATGTTCTTGAACAGTTAGCTTATAGAGATACGTGGGGGTTAGGACAGGATTCATTTCTTTCTATGATTTATGAAAGACTAATTTTAATGAGAGATTTGCTGGCAGATGATGGCTCTATATTTGTTCATTGTGATTGGAGAGTAAATTCATCTTTGAGGTTAATATTAGACGATATATTTAAAAAAGACAATTTCTTATCAGAAATTAAATGGTGTTATCAAGATATCGGAGGAAGAGATACAGGATACTTTAAAAGAAAATCTGATTCTATTCTTCACTATAAAAAATCCGATTCATTTATTTTTAATACTCAAAGAGGGAGAATTAGTGATTCAACTTATAAACGATATGCCACTTATTTTGATGAAAATGATCAAATAACGTATAAAAGTCTCAAAGAAAATCAACCAGGAGTTTTTAATAGTTTGAAAGGTCATCCAGAAAATTTAGAACAAGTATGGCTAGATGCTAACAAGGGTGCTCCTATGAATGATTGGTGGGTAGATATTTCTCCTCTTAAAGGTCATTTTGAAGAGAGTAATGACTATCCCACTCAAAAACCAAAAAAGTTGCTAGATAGAATCATAAAATCCAGCTCAAATGAAGGTGATATTGTTGCTGATTTTTTTGTTGGAAGCGGAACTAGTTCTGCAGTTGCTGAAGAGCTTAATAGAAAATGGATTGTTTCTGATATTGGAAAATTTTCTGTTCATACTACTCGTAAGCGTATGCTTGGTGTTCAGCGTTCAATGAAAGAAGAGGGTAAGGATTATAGAGCGTTTGAAATTTTAAATCTTGGAAAATATCAAGCTCAGCATTTTGTTAAAGAGTATGAAAACTTAAGAGAAGAAGATGCTGCCAAGAAATCTGCACAAAAAGATAAACAATTTATTGGATTGATATTAAATGCTTACAATTCAGAGCCTGTAGATGGATTTAAAACATTTCATGGAAAAAAAGCTGGGAGAATGGTCAGTGTTGGACCTGTAAACTTTCCATTATCAAGAAAACATGTAGAGGAAGTCATTTCAGAATGCCTACAAAATAAAATATCTAAAGTAGATGTGTTAGGGTTTGAATATGAGATGGGATTATTTCCAACCATTCAAGATGAAGCTAAAAAACAAGGGATTGATTTAACATATAAACAAATTCCACCAGAAGTCTTTGACAAAAGAGCAGTAGCTAAAGGTGAAGTGCAATTTCATGATGTGGCCTATATTGAATTTACTCCAATTATTAAAGGGAATACCTTAGCAGTGAAATTAACAGACTTTAATGTCTCATATCAACAAGGCCAACTGCAGCAAACAGAAGAATCTTTAAAAAATAAACAATCTAAAATCATTGTTGATCATGGTCAGATTGTTAAGGTTTCAAAAGATGCAAATGGCATTATTTCCCAAGAGCAATTAACAAAACAGTGGACAGATTGGATTGACTACTGGTCAGTAGATTTTGATTTTGAATCCAAACAAGAAATTATCAGAGTTCCTAAAGAAAATAATCCAGATGAATTTGAGCAAAAATGGACAGGAGACTTTGTCTTTGAAAACGAATGGCAGTCTTTTAGAACCAAAGATCAAGCATCGCTTGAGTTGACGACCTCAACTAAAGAAATGTCCAAAAATGAAACTACCATAGCGGTTAAGGTGGTTGATATCTTTGGAAATGATACCATGAAGATTATGAAAGTGAAGCTGTAATGGGTTTACATCCAGATTTTCCAACCAGTCCCTTCAAAATTGCTAAGCCTGAAATACGATGGTTTCCAGCTGAAGAAAGTTTAAGAGAAAAAGGTGCATATGAAAAATTGTTAGCTCCCTTTGTAGTACGTTTACGTAAGGAAGTCCAAGAATGGAGAGAAAGCGATTATGCAGGAGTCTCTGATACAACCTTGTCATTGTTAAATTTTTGGTTCAAAACAGAACACCCTATACCAGATAGTCATGGAAAAACATTTAATTATTACTTTGCTCAACGTGAATCCGTAGAAACAGTAATTTATCTTTACGAGGTTAAAGGGTGTAGAGCTCCTCAAGATTTATTAAAGTATGATGAACTTGGTAGAGTTACTCCTGACATGTTTGAAGAGCATTGGTTTAGAGTGCTAACAAAGCAAGCAACTGGAACAGGAAAAACAAAGGTAATGTCTTTGCTGTTGGTATGGAGTTATTTTCATAAGCGATACGAAGAAGATTCAGATTTATCTACCAACTTTTTGGTTATTGCCCCTAATATTATTGTTTTAGACCGTTTGAGAGATGACTTTGACTCATTAAGTATTTTTTTCAGTGATCCTGCCTTACCATCCAATGGATTTGATGGCAGAGATTGGAGAAGAGATTTTCAACCAAAACTGCATATTCAAGATGAAGTTTCTACCATGAGTCCATATGGAAATATTTTCTTAACAAATATTCATCGAGTGTATAGTCGTTCTGAACATGAAGCTTCTTTTGATGATGCAGATACCACAGATTATTTTTTAGGTTCAAAACCTGTAGCGAACACTACCGATAATAAAATTTCAGTTGGTGATATAGTCAGAGATATTGATGAGCTCGTTGTCTTTAACGATGAAGCACACCATATCCATGATACAAAAATGGCATGGTTTAAATCTATTCAAGATATTCACAACCAATTGCTACAAAAAGGATCAAAGCTATCTTTGCAAATTGACGTTACTGCAACACCAAAGCATTCAAATGGTAATATTTTTGTTCAAACAGTATCGGATTATCCCTTAGTAGAAGCGATTCATCAACGTGTGGTGAAGACTCCAATTTTACCTGACCAGGCTAGTAGAGCAAAGTTGAAAGAAAATCAATCCACTAAATTCTCAGAAAAATATAGAGATTATTTACATCTAGGTGTAACTGAGTGGAAAAAAACTTATGAAGAACATAAAAAGCTTGGGAAAAAAGCTGTTTTATTTGTGATGGTAGATGATACTCAAAATTGCGATGATGTGGCAGAATATCTTCAAATGAATTATCCTGAATTATCTGGAGATGCTACCTTTACTATCCATACCAAAAAAAATGGCGAGATATCGGAAACTGCTTCATCAAAGAATGAAGAAGAGTTAAAAGAACTTCGCAAGCTTGCAAATAACATTGATAGCATGGAAAGTCCAGTCAAAGCAATTGTTTCGGTTTTGATGTTGAAAGAAGGGTGGGACGTACAAAATGTTACCACAATCGTTGGATTAAGACCGTATACTGCTAAATCTAATATTCTTCCTGAGCAGACGTTGGGAAGGGGCTTAAGAAGAATGTACTTTGGTAACGATGATATCACTGAAATGGTTAGTGTTATTGGAACAGAAGCTTTTCTAGAGTTTGTTGAAAGTATTAAAAGTGAAGGAGTTGAACTTGAACGAAAACCTATGGGTCCATCTACGCCTCCAATAGCTCCCGTAGTTATTACCGTTGACAAAGATAATCCTAAAAAAGATATGGATGAGCTTGATATAAAAATTCCAATTCTGAGTGCAAGAATCGAACGTAATTACAAAAATTTCTCTGATTTAGATCCTAATAAGTTCTCTTATAAAGTAGTATCTTTGAAAACATTTTCAGAGGAAGAGCAAAGAGAAATCATTTTAAGAGACATTGTTGAAGGGGAAGTAAAAAGTATTACCAAGTTAGATACTGACTACCGTCCTGATGCATCAGCAATTTGTGGGCATTTTACTCGTTCTATTATGAAAGATTTACGTTTATATGGTTCGCAAGATATTCTGTATGAGAAGGTTAAAGATTTTATAACAAATTATCTGTTTGGCAAAACGGTGGATTTGAGCGATACCAACGTTGCACGAAATTTATCGGAGTCAGTTCCCATCGAAACAATTATGCGCACTTTTAGAAAAGAAATTAATGAATTAACCGTTCGTGATGAAGGTGAAGCTACTTTGAATGAGTATATTAATGTTGGAAATACAAAACCATTTGCTGTGCTGCATAGCGAGGAAAGAATTGCTCCTAGAAAATCAGTATTTAATCGCATTGTAGGTGATTCCAGGTTTGAGTTAGAAATAGCGAATGTAATAGATAATTGTCCTGATGTTACAGCCTTTGTTAAAAATTTCATGCAAATATATTTCAAGATGGAATACATTAACCACGATGGTGGTATCAGTCACTATCATCCAGATTTCATTGTGAAACTCTCTAATGGAGATCACTGGATAATTGAGACTAAGGGCGCTGAAAGCATGGATGACCAGCTTAAAATTGACCGTTTAAAGCAATGGTGTATTGATGCAACAAAACAAGACGATAAAAAGTGGAATTATATTTATTTGCGATATGATGATTGGGAAGATTTATCTTCTCATCCAAGTACTTTTGAAGATATTATTCAATTATTTCCTGAAAACTCTTAAAAATTCTTACAACCCCATACTTGTATGGTATAGTGTATACATTGTGGGTATCTTGTGGGTAATTATTCGCTCTATATACTTAATTCGCTTTGATTCGTAGTTAATTGTGCGGATTTAGACGTTTAATGACTAATAGAGAGGGGCGTATTGCCCAACAAATCATATCCTATTATAAAAAATATTTACATTTTATCAATGAATCATTTACTCATTATTCATCATTGAACCAGTTAAAAAGTGTTGCTAAAGCAATGGGAATTAAAACATAGGCAATTACTCCACTTAAAGTAGCATAAGCAATGACAGCTATCCAAAAATCATCATGTCCATAAGGGGGAAAGAACTCTTCGTAAAAAAAGGTTGACCAAACCAAACGATAAGGAAGGTCCAAGAGCAAATAGCAACAATTAAGTTTGTCATATGATAAGTTAATTCTAATCTTGACTAAAATAAAAAATAAAAAGTAGTTTGGTGGTATGTCAAATATTAAAAAACAATCACAAAATCCTGACTCATTTTCTTATACTTCCTACTCAGGAAAGAAAGAAACACAGTCATTTGAGTTATTTGATTTAGATATAGTTCGTATGGAGGTTCAAGGACATATTACCAGACATACTGCCAAGTATAAGGCCTTAGAGGTTTTACCTGATGAGTACAAGTTTGATTTTTATTATGAACATCTTTTTGAATGTGAAAAAATGATATGTAATTGGAAGGGACTCAATGAAGCTTTTTTTGGTCTATATCCTTTAGATATTACAGAGGTAAAAAATTGGGAGGATTATCAACCAATACTTGCTGATGACATCATTTTAAAAACCAATGATTTAATTTTAAAATATGATAAAGGGGAGATCACTTTTAACCAAATTCATTTGTATCAGAAAGAATACATCAAAGACAACTTTCCACTTGAGTGGCTTTCAAAAGAAGAAATCAAAACTACCCAAGAAGAAGTATTTGCATTATTTGATAAATGTTTAAAGAATCATTCTTATCAACTAACTCCACAAGAACTTGATATGTTTCATTCGGTTAATATGCCTGTTCAGTCGTCAAGATGGCTCATTAATAAGTTACGATCTGGTAAGAGTAAGTTTGATATAGATACGTATTTTAATCAATTTGAAATTACTCTACAGAATAATCCACAACCAATCTACAAGCTTTGCGCACCTTTTAATCATCAGTTATCTATGAACAACATAGCAGAAATTGAATTGTCTGATAGCGGTGAAGTTGTTAATACTAGAAGAGTTAAGAATTTAGAAGCTAGAATCCATATCCTTATTCAAGATAAAATCGAAAATATGTTTAAAGATTGGTTTCGAAAGAAATATGTTGGAGATACGATTCGTGTTGTTACTATTGACGATGAAATGTATTTCCATACAAGTAGAACCCGAACAGCATTACCAATCGATTAGCCAAATAGATAGAAATAGGAATAGAGAGCTTAAATTATTAGATCTGATTCTGATAATTCTTTTTTATTAATCATTTTTCACATTTTCTCTAAAAAGAAAAAACCCTATCAGTGAACCAACCCATGTCATAAAAATTAAAGTTATAAAAATAGGAGCACCACCTTGAGAAATATAACCATCAAAACCCCATTGTGGACCAAATGGAAGAGGTTGTATTATAGTAACTTGTATAAAGTCTGAGAAATTACCTCGGAGTAAATATATCCTAATGTAGAATGATGCATTGTACAGCCATATGAAAAATGTTGGTATTCCAGTAATAAGAAATATTTTTTGTTTATCGTTAATATTGAGCTTCATAATAGAATTTAACGCGTTTTAAGCATTATTGCGGAGTAATTTGATGGCAGCTTTTACCTCATTAACTGTTTGATGAAATACTTCTTCATATATTTCAGGATAATGACGTCTGATAAGCAACAAATCTCGTAAGACATAACCTGTTTTTTCTATGGTAACAGTAGTTGGTTGTTCAACAACTTGATAATCTGATACTTCTGGAAGCTTTTGGAAAATTCGTTCCATTGTGTAGTCATACATAACAAAACCTAAAATGCACACCATAAAATTATTATCGTTTAAATCATCTGAATACTCCTCTAAGGTTTTAAAAGACTCTAATCCAAAAGAAAGATTAATATCTTCATTGTTAATTAGTATGCGTCGAATAGCATCAAATAATAATTCTTTTTCTTTTTCAATAAGAGAATATGTGCGATGAAGGAAAAATAATGAACCAATAAGATAGGATTGAATATACTCTAATTCATCTTGCCCTTGAACCTTATCAGGTTCTACTATGCGAATACAAGAGGAAAACCAAGCATCAATCAATGGAGTAATTTCAGCTATTTTTGCTTCAGGGTTTAATTTTGAAATATCAGTCATCTAATAATTTAAGCATTGTTGTAAAACTACAAAATAACAACGATTCCACAACTTGTTAGCCCTTTTAACCACTTTCCCAATTTCTGTATGAAATAGTAATAAATGGTACAATGTACCGAAAGGATTTCACATGGAAATCAATGAACAATACTTAACAAAAAATGAAGTTAAGGAATATACGAGGTTATCTGCTTATCAGATAAACAATGGAATAAGAAGCGGTCAATTACAATTTGTATTTGTAGGCAACAAACATCTATTTAAAAAACAATGGGTAGATAATTGGCTATCAATGAAAGGTGGTGTAAGATGAACCATCCGCACGAACACTACTTAACTCCAATAGAACGTGGTTCGAATACCTATTTGATTTATACCACAGATGTAGCAATCGCAAAGGTAATTCGAAGAAGAAAACATACTTATGAGTTTGATGTAATCTTTCCAATAGGTTGTGGTAGTAGAAAGTTTTGGTTATTTCGTACCACTTATGCAACCTATCAATCGGCTCGTAAATCGCTTAACAGATTGCTTACCCAACACTCATATAGGAAACTCAAATATAATAGCGTCAATGACGAATATGAGTCCATATCCTATACCAATTGTACACTTGAAAAAGGAAGGGAGGGTATGATAAATGAATAATCACGTATTAATACCTACAAACCTGAATGATTCAACAGAAACCTTGACTAAAAATGCCAAGATCGTCTTTGTCTATGGATTACTGTGTCAATGTGATTCTTGGGGAATCTTACCACTAAATACCAATCTAACTTCATATAAGATTGGATTAGAAGAACATGAAGTAGCAGAGGCTATCTTAGAGTTGGATAAAGTAGGACTAATAGTTCGATTCAATCAGAATACCTTAATTGCTATTCAAGACTTTGTTCTGTGGAATCACTTCCAATTTCTTAAAACCAATAAGAAGAAGTGTCAGTATGATAAAGAAGTTAAAGCAGCAATCAAAGAAGGTAAGTTGTATGAAGGATGGTTAGAGCTACCTACCATATCTATGAAAAGTAAAGATAAGTATCTGAAACAAGTGTCTCAAGTACAAGTGCAAGAGGAAGTTCAAGCAGATGCTAAACATTATAATACCAAGAGGGTAGTATCTACT